>JACCDU011044080.1_pt1 | contig 72505 bp, 65 predicted proteins | sample 7446081 | NCBI WGS metagenome assembly JACCDU01 (sample SAMN15323447, study PRJNA562643) | freshwater metagenome | isolation source: river surface water | place: USA:Blue River Watershed | collected 2017-08-17 | reverse complement strand
TTTTGTTTTTAACAATGGGATCTGCTTCGGCAGCAAATATCACACGCATGCCTTCGGTTAATGCAACCCCGTTTAGTGTATAGGACACGCTACCTTCTACGTCTGTGAACGCATCTGTTATTGTTAAGTCTAAAATATCAACCGGAACTTTTGCAACTCGACCATAATTAAACAATTGAAGATTTTTTTCAAATTCGATAATAGGTCTTGCGGCTCGTTGTGATTGGCTCGGCAATGTCGAGATATTGTTGTAAGTTGCTGTGTCAGTAATTACATCAATATGGAACCATCTGTTGCTACGAGACCAAGGATTGCTGTCTTGGCTGTTTCGATTAATAGTAATGTAGTCGGGCGTATCTATTCCACTGTCGGCCCATGATTCTGGGGTAATTAGTTCGTCAACTTTAACTAAACTAATTGAACTGCCTACGCCATCTACGTAGTATTCGTTGCCTGCGTAGCTGGCTGGCACTACTGTGCTGTCAAAAGAAACTTTTAAACCGTTGGTAAATTTTACACCATTTGGACTGGTGTAACTTGCATTGCCCAGGATATCCTGTTCTACGTCAATGGTATAAGAACCCGGATCTACTAATTTGATTTGTCCCACTAGATGCGGAGAAGCACTGTCTTGATAAAACAGTCTGTCTAGTGTTGCTGTAATAGCAGGAACTTCTGCATATACATTGTTAAAATCCACAAAGTATTCTTTAGTTGCACCAATGATACCAGTCTTAACAAAAACTTTTTCGCTACGAGCTACTGTCTTGTAAATGTTTAACTTGATAATAAAGTCACTGCCGTGTGGTACTAAATCAATTGTCCACACCGATGTTCGGTCTGCTTCAGGAACAACGTAGCCTGCATTGGCACTAAAGCCAGCTGGTGGTGTTGGGAAGTCGGGATTTGTCCAATATAAGTCATCAATGCTTGTACCAACAAAAACAATTTTTTTGTTTATTAAGTTAGTTCTAACTCCATCAATTCCGTTAGGAAACTCGTTAAAGAATTCACTTAGTAAACGATTTTGTAATTTTGAATAGTCAATGCTTGTGCTGATATCAACGTTTTCAATCAGCGGCATTGTAATATAACGATCTTGTGCTGTGTTCAGCGGCACACGGAAAACAACTTCTCCGGTATCTGCACCGTTGTTTTGAACGCCAAACACATCTCTAGTACTGGCATTAGGGCGATTATCAAACACACCAGTAACACCAGGTGCCGATTGTATCCAGAACTTAGAGCCTGGTTGATTTACTTGAAATCTATAAACGCCGCCGCGGGCTAAAGTTATAACTGGATTGGACTCAGTGTTGTTGTCTGAAAAACTATAACCAACTGCTGAGTTTCTTGATACATTATATGTTGCTTGAGCCGGCACCGAACCAGCAAATACATTAACTGCATCTGGGCCATCTGGCAACCAATAGTAGTTGTTGAAGTTTACAAATTTGTCAAAGTCAAATAAACCGTTATAGGTATAACTTTCGCTGTTGAACAAACGACTATGGTCAGATATGTTACCGCCATAGTATTCGATCTTTTGCAGTAAATCTATGTAACCACTGTAGTGTTGGATAGTATCAGTGCTTTTATTCTCAACCACAACACTAGGTTCTAGCTGATAGTTTTGTCTATCACCAGTTGGCTCAATTAAATAATTGTCACCCGCTTTGAATGTAGGAGCAAATTTTCTTCCAACATATCCATTAATCTTTTTAAAGTTTGGCTCAGAGATTAATTGATCAAGAGTTGCATTTAAAAATTTTCGATTGGTATCAGTCTGAAAAACAGCTGGTAATAAATTAATTGTTTTAATGGCGGCCATTCGTTGTTAACTTCCAGTTAGTTATTAGTATTTAACCCGGCTAAATTTTGGTTGATTTGTGCGGCAGTAATGGCGCTGATAATTTCAACGTCGTCAACTGTTGCGGCACTAACAATAATTTCATCAGGCTGTGCATTAATCTGATATAGGTTACCAAACTGTATTGCGGTATCGTTGGGAACAATAATCACAGAAGCAATATTTGGATTTAAAGAATTATGCAAATATGCCCCTAGTTCAGAGAAATAAAAGGTTTCTCCAAAGTCCCAATTGTTGATATCAAAGTAAGCGTTGATTGCGGCTACAACACTGGTCTTGATATCGTTGTCGCTGATAATAATGTTAGGGTTCTTAACAACTTTGAATCTTGCACGTAGACTGCTTACTGCCTTGCTACCAAAGATTGGCTTAAACTTGGCACTATTATAGATAATAGTGTCGCTCATGGCCTTGTAGTTGTCAAGGGCACTAAACTCAGTCTTTAGTTCCTCGTTAGTTGGAGGACTTGGCTCTGTTAATGTGTTGCTGGTATCACGAATCCATGCAATATAATCATTGGCATACTGTTTGGTCAGCATGTAAAGATCCATGATGTTGTTTGGACTTGGATCAATGCGTCGTTGGTTAGGACTGTTGTGACGATATTGGAAACTTAGGCCACTGCGACCTGTTTTGTAAATATAATCACTTAGTTCAGTGGTAACAAACTGGCCACGGATAGTTTCAAGTTTATAGAATTTCTTTTCTTGTGTAGCAAAAAATATTTGCCCTTCAAGATAATTTCCACTGTTTAATAAAATTTCGTCTTTAGACGTAAAGTCTGTTACTACTGTATTTTGCCCACCAATGGCACGATAGTTAATAAAGCTATTGGTATTCGAATCTGTTCCAAAGAACACAATTTTTTCGCTTGGATTAACAGATGGTGCTACTACTAGTTCAAATAAATCTGGGTTGTCTGGAATACCATCGTTGTTGCTGTCCGGGAAAGTAACCAATACTCGATTGTTGTTAATATAACCGTCGGCTTCAACTACGTTTCTGTAAACAAACCATGTTAAGTCTTGCCCAATGGCTTCGAAAGAATCTGGCTTGGTATTAACTTTTAACAGCTTGATTTGATCGTTTAGCGTTTGTCCTGTTTTACTGTCAAAGACTTTTACTTTTTCGTCGAAGTAAAACTTGGTTTCCATTTCACTTTCAAAAATGTAATCCAGGCCACGATAGCTTACCACATATTGATCACCATCGTATACTAACTTAACTAACCAGCTGGTATCAGCTCCTGTGTTGGTTGTGTCGCCTGCGGTAGTTTGATCAAATGTATCACCACCTAAGTTTTGACTATTGATTATGTGCCACCCAGGAGTTTCTTGTGTGCCTGCGCCATTTAAACCTGTGCTGTATCGTAGACCAAAACTCTTGTACACTTGAATGTGACTTAACATAGTTTGTAACAATGCAGATGAAAAATCGTTTTCAAATACAGGAATAATCTCAGCTACTATAGCACCTGTTGGTACCTGTTGGCTTAAAATAACTTGTTTTGTAGTTGTGTTAATGCTGTCTACGCAAGCATATATGAATTGTCTGTCGCCGTCGTATCTTGGTGCACCGGGTCTAATTAGTCCCTGCCCATTGAAATAGTATCCTGTAGGTGCAGTAAACTTGATCAATGCACCCACCACTGCATATTTTAAATCACTACTTGCACCAACGCCGATTAATTGGTCGACGCCGTTTACGTCAACTAGTGTACCTTGGCTAGCATTGGTATACAAGTTGGTTTGATTCCATGTGATATTGTCTACTGAATATCTATTAGAATTTGCATAGAAGAAATGCTGTGTGCTCTTCATTGACACCAATGGACGCACTTGGTTATACAAGGCCTTATAAATTTCGTTGGTGGTCTGGAAACTAAATTTAACTTGACGAACAAATTCGTCTCGATATAAGAATCCATCTTGTGCAAAAATATTAGTGCTGGAATATTTTCCAGTAACGTCTAATACGTCTAAGAAACGACTGATACCAGAACTGGTACGGTTAACTGCTTTGGCTTTTAATACTGTACTAAACGCTGTGTAAGGAAGGATGTTGTAGTCCTCGCCTGTGATCATGCGGTTTTGTGTATAGTACTGTTGCGGTGCTTTGGTACGAATTTCTTCTAAGGTTTCACGTGCTGTAGCGTTGGCTACTGTGTAATACAAGCTAACACGCAAAGTTAAAACTTCTACACGACCGCTACGACTTACGTAGCTAATAGGTACGCTGATGTTTTGTATTTCTTCAGGAGTAATCTTATATGTTAGTCCGTTGCTCTGACGATAGTAGAATCTGTAGCGACCTTGTGGTATGTTGGCAAAAGAACCGTCGCCAAACAATAGATCAATTTGATCACTGCTACGAGTATTAATTTGATATAAATTTCTATCACTGGTTTGTGTATAAGCAATATTAACACCAGCAATAGCAGGAACGCTGTTCCATACAGTATCACTAACACCTTGACTGTTTAATCCATATAGCCAAGTGTCTGTGTTGTTGATGTTATCGAAGTTTACATTAACCACACGGTTTGGTAGACTCTCTGCCAAATTAAATTCGATGTTGTTTAATGCACCTTGCTTGAAGTATACAAAGAATCCAGTGTTAGCACTGCTGTTACCAAGATTGTCGTTACGATATAAAATATTAAAACGACCGCGTGGACGTGGTTCAGCTTCGTATACAAAAGATTTGTTCTGCGTAGTTCCGCTTACTACTTCAAATTGAGTTTCGTTGCCTTCAACAATGGCACCAAACTTGTAAACGGGCACAACACCCGGCACAATGCTTAGTGTGTATTCGTCAATTTTTATGTTGTTAACTGTTTGACTATTACCAGGGCGACCAATAACCTGACTGTTTACTAGTGCTGTGTTAAGAATAGTATTAAACTGTTCTTGCCAATTGTCATTGGTTGTATCGTTCCAGCTAATAACTAAATTACTTAGATCAATACCATTGCTGTCAGTGATCGACTCAGTGGTACTGATACTGTCAATTTTTAAATAACCACTGGCACTAACGTTGCGTTTTGGATTATAACTAATCAAACGAGCTAGCTTAAGAATACTGTCACGTCGTTCAGCAGTATCAATAAAGTTTTCGCGAGCATTTAAATCTGTACGAAACGCTAGACTTTGGCCCAGGAACGCAATAAGATCAATTAGAGCAATATACTCACTGGATTCAACAAAGTCGTTGAAATCTTCAGGATAGTATGTACGCAAGTAATCAATCATTGTCTTGCGTAGAGTTTCAAAATCGTAGCTCTGGAAATCCGCTTCGCGGAATGTTTGATAGATTTTAGTCCAATCCTGTTGAACTAATAAGCTGGTTTGACGTGTAGTGATAGCCATAGGTTTACCTGTTTTAATGTATTTATTTTAGGTAAAAAACGGCTAGTATTATATTGTACCGCGGCTGATGGTTTGGCTAGCTTTGTCGAAATTTAATTTTAGTGCACCAGATTCGTTGGTAGTAACATAGCGTAAATCTACTTCAATTTGAATACCATAGTCTTTTTCGGTAATAGTAATGTTGTCTACGCTTAAACGTGGGTCATAACCAACGATGCGTTTAACATCATCAGCAATGACTTCTCTGGTTTCTTGGGTAAGAGGCTCAAACAGAGTATTCCAAATAATCGTTCCAAAGTTTGGATTCATTAGTTTTTCACCTTTACGAATGTTAAAGTGATTGATTAAGTCTTGTTTAATCAAGTCAAAATCAGTTACTCTAAACTTCTTGTAACGGTCTATTGTGCTAAAGCCTCTGTATGTAGTCATGTGTATATTTATTTCTTAGGATGTATGTGTACAGGGTCACCTGATGGGTCAAAACGCCATAGTCCGTATTTGGCCAATATGCCCATGCTTTCTAGTTCGCCGGCTTGTGGTGTGTCCATAGCAGAGCCGCCACCGTGTAAACCAACACGCTGAACTGGACGACTAACATTACCATAACCTGGAACATTAACAGTAGGTTTGCCCGGTAATCTTCCTCCGGCAGCAACCCATCCTTCGTACAGCTTGGTTTGTTCTTCTTGTGTTCGTACAGTACTGCTAACCACAACTTTACGTCCGGTAGCTTGCTTGTAGTCACGTGCGGCCTGTAGCATAGCGTTTTTAAATGATGTGGTTGCCATTGCCCAGTGAGCTTTATCACCAGATCTTGCTGTCCATGTAAACACATCATCTTCATTGATGTTTACGTCAGCGGCGCCAGGTGCATCTGCTGCCGTACCGGTTGCTTGCGGACTTAATATATCAATAGCATATCGACCAATATTAAAATACTTTTCGCCTGTACTGCCATAAGCATCAGATCCCGCGGCTGTCATGCGCCAGTTTTTGGCCCCAGTAGGACCTAATAAGTGGGCCACACAGATCATGCCAGCTACTGTACACAAATCATCTGTGGTCTTGATACCGCCATTTTTAGTTAACGATGTATAATTTTTATTGATTAACTGATACATAGCATTTTCTTGTGCCGATCTACTCTTAAACCAATCAGACTTGCTAGAGCATCCATCTTTGCCAGTCCAGGCTATGTCCTGTTTGCACACAGAGTTCTTAGGTGTTTGTGCGTAGTAATCTTTCTTGATGTATCCACAATCTACCAATGCCGCGGCACCAAATTGGTAACGCCCAATGAATCCAATGGTGTTTTCAATTTCGTACTTCCAGCGGCTTTCAGACCAGGCTAGAGCAGACATTACTGCTTTAGTATGATTAGTGTTTAACGGACCAACACCGCCCGGTGGGTTAGGTGCTTCAGGTCTAGTCATATATTCCACTGGACACGGGTCTTTAACTTTTTGTCCTTTGGCTTTTGCTGGACCAGGATCTAATCCTGTATCTGAACTACCAGTGGTAACCGGGTTACCCGATCCGTCTGTTAATGTGCCGCCACTGCCTGTTCCCACTGTATTTGTCGGTTGCGTTGGTGTACAATCAACTGGTGCTATAGTTTTGCTAGGAGCAGGACCTTCGTTGATCATTGCACCATCGGCTTTTTGTCTTGGCCATGGCTCGTGACTTGGGGCAACTGTTACAATACTTGTAAGAGTCTTTTTAGCAGTTACCCACGGATGCTTGTCGCTTTCTCTGCTGGTATCGTTGTGTTGTACTGTTTTTAAGTTGCCAGGATCGGCTACTGCATTAGCACCACCGTTGTTTAAATCAATTTTGCTACCAACAAAAGCCATTTTACCATCGGACTGTAGTGTAGTGCCAGCAGAGCCAGACAGCTCTAACTTGCCGCTAGAACCAATTCCCACTTTACCGCCAAATGCTGTTAGCTTTTCGCTGGCCTTTAAGACCATTGCGTTGGTATCTAAGTTAATACCTCGCAGTGCTTTTAAGTTAAATGTGCCGCCAGCATGTAAATTCATGTTGCCATCTGCGTGGAAGTTAAAGTCACCATCAGTTCTTACGTTTACACCGCCGCCAGCATATACGTTAACTTGACCTGTACCAGAGAATTCCATCCATACACTACCATCACTGTTGGCAATGTATACTATACGCTCAGTGTCATTCATTAACAGTTGATGACCGCCAGCTGTTCGTAAACGCATCAGCTGATCTTTGCCTGTTGCGTCGTCTCCGTCATCCATAACAAAAGTATGTCCGCCTTTACGACCACGAACGCTATACTCTGCTTCATCAATTTTATTAGTGGCTAGTTTCTTTTCGTATTCTGGATCATCGGCAGGATCTTTAATTGGTCGACCCGGTGTGCTGATACCAAATACATGACTAGGCGTTTCACGCTGACTGCTACTTGTAATAGCGCCACGCACCGGGTCTTTGTCAAGACCTTGGTTAATTAAAATATTAGCTTGGAATTCGTGTATGGCACGTTTATTCTGCATAAACGTGTCGCCCATGTTCTTTTCGTCGTTTTGATTAAATTCAGCCGCTGGTAGTGTGGGCTTAGTAGCTTGTGCTAGACTGTTTTTAATTAGTTCGTTTTTAGGATCAACTGAATCGGGATCTAAGTTACTGTTGGTGCCAATTGCCGGCAACATATTGTGACTTAGGTTATTGTTGATACACGCAAACCAGTAGCCTCGCCCTGGATCGCCAGCAACGAATGTACACAGCACTTCATTGTCTATGTCTGGGGGTACTGCCCACATACCGTAGGTATGTTGCACTTGATCAAATTTATTATTTTTGCTGGCTTCTGGCTGATATGTGGTCCCAAAATAAGGACTAGCATAGTTAACTGTACGCCAGTTTTGAACGTTGTTTTCATCACCGCCCAGGTCAGGAATCCATACTTGTAATCGACCGCTACGTGTAGGGTCAATGTTATTTTTAACGACACCAACATAGGTGGCCGTGTCAAACTTCATACCGGCCGCTTTTTCTCTATTGGTCCAGTCTGGTAGTTTGGTTCCTAATCGTTTATCTGATGCCATGTTGATATTTACTCGTTAGATTGCTTTTAATTTTTGTTCTTCTTCGCCAATTTGTGCTTTTGCTTCTTTTAATTTGGCAGTCATATTTTTCTTTTCGTCAATTGCTAATTGCAACGAACGCTGTGCTGATTTAATAGCAGTTGGGTTTCCTCTTTCTACCGCCGCATCGTATTCTTCATTGGCTTTGTCAATGTTAGACTGTAGTTCTTCGCTGGCCGCTGTATATACAGTAACATCATTGTTTAATGCATCAAGTACACGCTGTTGTTCTGCCACAGCACGGCCCCTAGGGGTATTAGCTGGTTGTGCTTCTAAGTCAATAGCTTCAATTTCATCAACTGAACCAAACGGCTGAGATTCTTTCTTTGTGCTATTTTCGTTTTCCCAGTCGATGATATCTACTTCTTCTGTTTCAGCAACAATCGCCGATAATTCTTCAGCGTCAGCATCAACTTCTTCTTCGTCGTTCAATGACTGTAGTTCTTCGTCGTCCTCGGGGCCGCCCAATTGTATTAACTCATCATCGTCGTCCTCCGACGATACCATTAATCCATCCTGATCTTTCCAATCCGAGTTATCTTCATCTAGTATCAATACGCCGCCCACATCTGTCCAACCAGTTGTATCGGTAGGTGCTTCTGCACCATTGCGTGTATTAATTAGTGAAGTGGTTGCGTCGGGTGTGCGATTAGTGTTATTGGCGTTTTTATTGTTTACTGGTGCGTCGCCTACATCGTCGGGCATTCTAACCAAGTCACAAGTCTGTTCAAACTTTCCGCCCGAAAACACGTTGTTAACTGTTAAGAATTTGTACATTCCACTAAAAACACTTTCAACGTATTTGCCGTCTTTGCGAACCAAGCCTGTGGTCTCGTCCATGTCAACCGGTGTTTTGAAACTAACTTTAGCATACAATTCACCGTTGTCCATTACTAAACTACCGTTGCTAGGAATAATTTGTCCGCCAGTCTGCGATTTATATGTTGATTGCCCGGGATTGTTATAGCAGTCGTCTTGCTTGATAAGCTGTGGATCGCCAATAATTTTTAATTTTAAATTCAACATGTCACCGCGACTGTTGCTGTAGATATTGTTTTGAATATCGTTGGCTGTTTTTGTTACGCTGGTATCCTGCCCTTGCATACCACCTGCACCCGGATCATCGGCTCTAGGCTGATACTTTTGCGTAAACGGTTTATTGGTACCACCTTTAGGAGGAATGTTATTCTTTTCAGTTTCTTCTGTGGCTTGGGCTGTGGTTAATGCTTCATACTTGCTACGGTTTAAACTAACCGCAGTATAGTACAAACTGTCAAAGTCTATGTTAAAGTCAATGATATCATCATTCTTACCTGTGTAGATGTAGTTGTATTCTTTAACTGCACCTTTGGGTTTAGTCTGAGGTCCCCAAGGATGTTTACTGTTGTAAACAATATAAGGCTTGATATGATATGTTGTAACTATTGCCCAACGATTTAATTTTCTATCAAACTGTTTAAGTTCCACTTCAGGAATAATTTTATACCAGTTCAATTCTTTATTCAATGTATTGGCCAAGTCCTGCGGAGACTTGTTGGCATTTTTAGCAGGATCTGCAATTTGACTGGTAATGTAATCACTGCTACGCATGACCATGTCAATTACTCTTAATACGTTAGTTCCAGAGTTTATAGCAAAGCTACTAGAATTCACGTCCGGTCCCGCGGCATCTTTTTTGTTTACTGTTTGTGCTTCTTTGGTACCAGGATTTGGAATAGGTGTTTTCTTAATATCGTTGCGTTTAGGAATAACCATTTTACTAGCGCCAATGCCAGGGTCAATTGAGAATCTAATTTCGTTAGCAACTTCGCATGCACCTGTTTCTTGTGCATTTTTATAAAAAGCGTTGACTGCTCCAGTAAAGCTATTAGACTTAAACGGTGCAGAAATAACTTTTTTCAATGCTGCCGCTTTTTCTGGATCGCCACCTAGTCCACGTACACCAGCTGGCAACGGATTACCGTCGTCGTCTACTTGTATACCTTCTGCAGATATCAATTCTCGCTGTGCATTTTCTTTGGCTGTTTTTTGTGAGTTGATATCTACATCAACGTTTTTAAAAAATTCTTCTACTGTGCCTGCGTCAACTTCTAAGTTAACCGGTGTTGTTGCTTGGTTCTCTTGCAAGGCCTGATGATTAAACGGAACGGCTTTAACAGCGTATTCACTGCCACGTGTACCAACTTTTGTTTTGATTTCAATAATCTTAATTGGTATGCGTTTTGTTTGTCCAGGAATAGGATTTAACAGCTTGCCTGCATCATCATTGCCATAAAAATCAATTTGTAGCAAGTAAGGCATTTCAATATAGTTGGGGCTGTCAACACTAATGCTGGCGTCCATGATCCTATTAAGTAGCGTTAAGCCATATGGCTCAATAATGTTGAATCCTATGTCAATGGCATTACTGCCCTTGGATCTTGCGTTTAACCCAATGACTGTTGTCATTGTTAAATCGCTAAAATAAAAATCATCCTTAAAGGCCGCGTTACGAGGAAACGCTGTGCTGTGCTTGCCCCCGGATGCTATCAAGCAATTGCGTGGCTTCCATGTTTCGGGGCTTTTTACTACGTTTGTAAAATCGTCTTTGCTAAGAATAAACAAGCTGATACTGTATGTGTAGGTTGCGTATTGATGCAAGGGATTAGACTGCGGAGTATAACTAGGTACACTAGATTTTGGGCTCACCGACACTGGCTTTTTGTTTGTGCCTACAGTGGCTCCGTTTATTTGCCCATCGTAATCGCCTTCTTGATCTCCAATTGGAGCCGATGGCTCTACTTCGTCCTCGCCAGACAATAATTTTGGCTCTTCGTCTTCCTCGACCATATCTTCACGAGATACCATCAAGCCATCTTGTTCTTCCCAGGTATCCTCGTCAGCCACCATTAAGCCGTCTTCGTTTTCAGTCCAACCTTCGTCGGCAGCTTCAATGTTGTTTAATTCAAACTCGTCTAGTTCTTCATCAACTTCTTCAAAGGCCAACTCTTGCTCACTGATGTCGGCTTCTTGCTCGGTTAAGCCAGATGCAAGAGTTTTACCCGTTGTTTCGTCTACAACAGAATACGTATCTGTTGTTGAGTCATACTGTTTCTGTGGGTTAGCAAAGCGAACACGACTTTCAGCGGCTGGACTAGTGTCAGACACCACGCTACCCTTGGCAGGTACTGTTTCTACACCTTGATTAACTGCTTCTGCTTCGGCTGTTTGTCCGCTGGCTACTTCTTTATCTTCTTTGGCTGTAGTTTGTGCAGGAACTGCTTGCCCGGATATCTTGGCTTGCAATTGAGCTTTTTGAGAGTTAAGGTCAGCAATTTTCTTTTGGTAGGTTGCAAGATTTCTTTCTGCAACACCGCGACGCAATGGGCTACTAGATGGATCAGCAATAACTCGTTGAAATGCTTCTATGCTGTCGTTTGCATAGCTTAGATCTAATTCAATTCTTGCTAATTCACTTTGATCGAATGTGGTCATTTAATTACAACCCCAAATCTACTACTAGTGTTTCCTTTAAGGGAATGTAGATTACTACACCGGGTTTAAAATCAAACAGTGGATCTTTAAGTACATTTGGATTACGTGCGGCAAAAACCCACCATAGTCCAGCATCTCCGTACAAATCATATGCTAGTAAGTCGGGTCTGTTTTTATAAACACGGTCAATTTGATAAGCAACGTCGCTACTTAATTTTCTAATGTTGCGAGGTTCTAATATATCTAAAAACTTACCAAATGTTTTGGTTGCGTAGTAAGGGCTTGATTTATTGTATGTTGTGGCCATTAAATAAAGCCTCCATTGCCTTTAACCAACTTGCCGGCAGCAAAGTCGTCAAGACTGAATTTTTCATGTAGTGTTTTGCGACTGTATACTGGTTGTAGTGTAACACTGACCTGACTGGTAGTTGGTAAACGTGTGCTACCGCCCCCGCTTACACTAGGTATTTCAAGATAGTCACAGTCCTGTGGCATAGTATGGCTAAAACTTGTAACCACACAGGGAACATGTGGGAAGTAGTGTGTGCCGTATCCGTCTAAAAACACCATTGGCGGAGGATTACCAACTCGTTTTTCGTTGCCTTTGCCAAACCACATTTTTGTGCTGGCACGGAAAAAATACAATGCAGCCAACAAATATTGGCCTTCTTTTAAATTCTGTACAGTAAAGTCACCTGTGATATTAATTGCCGCCACTTCTGATCCTTCATAGAAGAAAGCGTCATAATTACTATGTGTGAGCTTTTGATTAGCATAGCGAGCTGTGTACTGTAATTGTACCTGCGGTGTATAGGGAAATATAACACCGTTTGTTCCTTGATTGCCTTTAAACAACGGTGCCATAATACCTTTATCGGGACCAGCATAAAAGTAATCTGCACTATCCGCTAGACTAATACGCAAACGCCAATCTTGTTCTTTGGCATTGCCTGCTAAGTTCCACCCAATTTCGCCAATACTCTTTTTAAAACCATTGCCCCCACCGCTAAAAATTCCAGCAACACTTTTACGTATACCGCTAGGGTCTACGATATCTAATGCCGCGTCTAACAAGCCGCCGCTGTTGCGTTTTGTAACCGGCTCTTGACTCTGGTTTTGATTAATTGGTAATAATGGCATGCTCAAACCTCTTGACTTTGTAGTATTTATTTGCTACATTAAGTGGTAATATTATAAGGAACGTGTTAACGTGAAACACAATTATCTAAACAACAAAGACATACTAAAAGAGATACACAAAAGCAAAACTACATACTGTAGCTATACCAAGCCCGAGTATGCAGACTACGATTTAATCATTGCAGATCTCAAAAAAATAAACAAAACCAATACACTACAGGCCCGAAAAAATCGTGCAGAACGTCTAGCCAAACTAGCACACGAAGAAGCCTGCAAAGACGGTGTAAAACGTAAATTAGACGAATTTGAGGTTAAACTCAAAGATGTACCCGATACAGATGTTGTATTCCGAGTCATGACATGGGAACATATACCCATGGACGACAGCAAAAAAGGTAAAAAAGTCAACATTGTAATAGATGAAGACGAACTAATTACCAGCGAGTACGACGACATCGAAGAAGTAAAACCGTTAAAATACACCAAATGTAACTTTCCCCCGTTCCAACATTGGAAGCTAGATGAAGAAGGTAACCCAATTTGTGTGGGCAAGAGCCACTGGAAAGGTGATTTGGAAAAAGGCAATTTTAGCAAAGAACACGGAGCAATGACTCCAAAGCTAGCACACATGTTTATGAAACTGTGCGAACGCTATGCTACACGTTCAAACTGGAGAGGCTACACTTACAATGACGAAATGCGAAGTCAGGCACTACTACAACTCAGTCAAATTGGTCTACAGTTTGATGAGTCCAAAAGCCAAAATCCATTTGCTTATTACACTGCCGCTATTACTAACAGCTTTACTCGTGTGTTAAACATTGAAAAACGTAATCAAAACTTACGTGACGATATTTTAGAAATGAATAACCTAACACCAAGTTATACACGCCAGGGTATGGGTGCTAGTATGGGCGGTGGTGGTGGCTACGACTCAGATGAGTAAATGCCGGTTGTATTCAACCATTTATTAGCGTAAACTATAATCTATGACTAATCTATTTAAAAAGGCTGCCGTTTTTACGGACATACACTTTGGGCTAAAATCAAACAGTACTGTACACAATGAGGACTGTTTGGCTTTTGTTAAATGGGCTACTGCCAAGGCCAAAGAAGAAGGATGCGAAACAGCATTATTTCTAGGTGACTGGCATAATAACCGAGCCAGTATCAACATCCTTACATTAGGTTATAGTTTACGTGCATTGGAGCACCTCAATGATAATTTTTCAAGCGTTTATTTTATTCCTGGCAATCACGACCTCTATTATCGCGACAAGAGAGATGTACAAAGCGTGGAGTGGGCGAAACATTTACCCAATGTCCATATTTGTAACGATTGGTTCAATAGCGGCGACGTTGTTATTGCTCCTTGGCTTGTGGGCGATGATCACAAACGTATTTCCAAGTTAAACGCCAAATACATGTTTGGGCATTTTGAACTACCGCACTTCTTTATGAATGCTATGGTACAGATGCCTGATCATGGAGAACTAAAACGTGAATCCTTTGGGCACATAGAACATGTGTTTTCAGGACACTTTCACAAACGCCAAACACACAAAAACATTACCTACATCGGTAATTGCTTTCCGCACAACTATGCAGATGCCAGCGACGACGATCGTGGTATGATGATTCTAGAGTGGGGCAAAGAACCAGAGTATCATCGCTGGCCTAATCAGCCCATGTATCGTGTGTATCAACTAAGCGATGTACTTAAACACACAGAAGCCTTGTTACAACCTAACATGCATGTGCGTGTCAACCTAGACATTGATATCAGCTACGAAGAAGCAACATTTATCAAAGAAACATTCATTGATACTTACAAGCTGAGAGAAATTACACTAATTCCTGCTAAAACCACTGAGCTGACAGAATACGAAATTCAAGGTAATATAGAATTTGAAAGCGTGGATCAAATTGTTACAGGTCAGTTACGCAGTATCGACAGCAATCAATATAATCCAAACCTATTGTTAGACATTTATCGGAATTTATAATTGTACAACTTAGATCAAGTACGTGTAATCGAGATCGAAACAACCAATACTTGTAATGCCAGTTGTCCGCAGTGCATGCGAACCAACGAAGAAACTCTCGCACCTACACAATTTAATGATGACCTGGATTGGGAAAAGATTCAGTCTAACATACCTGCAGAGTTCTGGGCACAACTAGAAAGAATAAACTTCAATGGCACTAGCGGCGACAACATAAGCCATAATAATATACAACACATAGTAAAACAAGTATCCAACATGGCACCACAGGCCAGGATTAGAGTTTGTACCAACGGCAGTTTACGTAGTCCCACTTGGTGGGCTAAATTTGGTGCTTTGACTAAAGACACTAACGTAGAAGTTGTATTTGGTATCGACGGCTTAGCTGACACACATAGCCTATATCGTGTGGGAACTAATTGGGATAAAATCATTGACAATGCGTCAGCATTTATCACTGCTGGCGGTCGTGCTGTTTGGCAAATGATTTTATTTGATCACAATCTACACCAGGTTGAAGAATGTCGAGCACTAGCCAACACTCTGGGATTTGACGAATTCTACCTGCGTAGCGAAAATCGTTTTCCCAGTGGTAAACAAGAACAAACAGTATTCTGGCGAGGTAAGCCAACACACAGTATACGGTATCCAGATCCAGAAAAGGTATCACAGGTTCTTAAAGAAGATGACGTTGTTAACGAATGGTCGCAGGCGCTAACGGCCCTAGACAGCAAAAAGAAAGTCAACTGTCATAGCATAGAAACTAAATGGATGGCCATATACGCCGACGGTACTGTGTGGCCCTGTTGTTGGTTATTGGGCTGGCACAAAGCCACCCACCTAGAGCAATACAATTTAACCAACTATCACTTTAAGAAAGTATTGGGGCTTGATTTTAACCAAATAAATCTCTATACTAACAAGTTAGAAGATATCGTTGCCAGCGACTTATGGCAAAAAAGATATCCACAAAGTTTCGAAAAGGCACCTAACCCGGTGTGTATACAACAATGTTCAAAATAAAAGACTTAACAGTTAAAAATTTTATGAGCGTGGGTAATGCTACCCAAGCTGTCAACTTTAATCGCAAGGACTTGACTCTTGTGCTAGGCGAAAACCTGGACTTGGGCGGTGATGACAGTGGAGCACGTAACGGAACTGGTAAAACTACTATTATCAATGCCCTGAGCTATTCCCTGTACGGCAATGCATTGACTAATATTAAAAAAGATAACTTAATTAACAAAACAAATCAAAAGAACATGTTGGTTTGTATTGACTTTGAAAAAGACGGCATTGACTATAGAATTGAGCGTGGGCGTAAACCCAACATCATGAAGTTCTTTGTTGCTGGCACAGAAAAAGAAATCACTGACGATGCTCAAGGCGACAGTCGCGAAACCCAAGCAGAAATTGAACGCATGCTGGGCATGACCCATGAAATGTTTAAACACATTGTAGCGTTGAATACCTACACTGAACCTTTTTTGGCACTAAAAGCCAACGACCAACGTATTATGATTGAGCAGTTGCTGGGCATTACTTTGTTAAGTGAAAAAGCAGAAGCACTTAAAGAACAAGTAAAAGCAACCAAGGATGCCATTACACATGAAGAATTCCGTATCAAAGCTGTAGGCGATGCCAACAAACGAATCGAAGAACAAATTGAAGCATTAAAGAAGCGTCAGCGTTTGTGGACAGCTAAACATCAAGAAGATGTTACCAAGTTGCAAACTGCACTAGACGAACTGCTTAAAATTGATATTGATGCAGAAATTGCCGCACACAAAGCACTAACAGAATACAATAAAAAACGAAAAGATATTGACGATATTACCAAACACCTGCGTCGTGCCGAACAAGATCAATCACGCGAAGTTAAAAATATTGCCAAGCTAGAGCAGGATATCAAAGCACTAGAAGATCACAAGTGTCATGCGTGTGGTCAAGAATTCCATGACAGCAAACATGAACAAGTGTTGGCTGGTAAACAACAAGATTTAGATGCGGCCATTGCTAATTTAGAAACAGCCACCGATGATGTTGCGGCATTTAGCGCCGCTCTATTAGAGTTAGGGCAATTGGGTGAGTTTCCGAGAGTGTTCTACGATAAAGAGGAAGATGCTATTCATCATCGTAGCAGTATTGCTAACCTGCAACAACAACTAGCAAACAAACAAACAGAAACAGATCCATACGACGAGCAGATTGCAGAAATGCAAACACAAGCCGTTGAAGAAATTAGTTTTGATTTGATTAACGAGCTGACCAATGTCAAGGATCATCAAGAGTTCTTGTTAAAACTATTAACCAATAAAGATTCGTTTATCCGTAAACGTATTATTGATCAGAATTTAAGTTATTTGAACGCCCGCTTGGGTCAATACCTAGACCGCATTGGCTTACCACACACCGTTAAGTTCAACAATGATCTTAGCGTAAGCATTACGGAACTGGGTAGAGATTTAGACTTTGACAACTTGTCGCGTGGAGAACGCAACCGCTTGATTTTATCATTGAGTTGGGCCTTCCGTGATGTATGGGAAAGTTTATATCAGCCTATCAACTTGTTGTTTATTGACGAGTTAGTTGACAGCGGTATGGATAGCTCGGGTGTTGAAAACGCACTGGCTATCCTGAAAAAGATGTCGCGTGACAGCAACAAGAGTGTTTGGCTAGTTTCGCACAAAGATGAACTTGCAGGTCGTGTTAACAATACCTTGCACGTTGTTAAGGAAAATGGATTTACAACCTACAACACCGACGTCGACATTGTTTAACTTAGAAGAGATTCACGTTGAACTAAGCAGTAAGTGTACACTAAAATGTCCACGATGTCCTCGCACGGAGTTAAAGCCTGAACAGCTCAACAGAGAAATTACTCTAGAAGAATTCAAAAGATCGTTCGATCCCGAAACACTAGCTAAAGTTAAAAAGATAGTATTCTGTGGAGATGTAGGAGATCCTATATATGCCCGCGACTTTTTAGATATCGTTAAGTACATCAAGAGTCACACATGGACTGCTATAAGCATTGTTACCAATGGTAGTTATAAAGATGCCGATTGGTGGCAGGAACTTGGATTGATGCTGGATGTCAACGATAAAGTTACATTTAGCATAGATGGTTGGGATCAAGCCAGCAACGAACAGTACCGTGTAAACAGCAATTGGGATAGTATCATTGCTGGTGCCAAAGTATTACGTGCATCCAGTGTGTGCAACATGACATGGTCCTGCATATATTTTAGTTTTAACTATAAAAAGATTGCAGACATTTCTAAGATTGCACAGGATCTAGGATTCAATTCATTTGAAGCTGTGCGTAGCAGTAAGTTTGGATATCAGTACTTTGTTGACGGAGTTGATCCGTTGATGCCGGTTAAACAGTATGTGTCAGAAGATCATCAGTATCGCAAAGAGCACTTGTTTTTCAAGTCACCTGTGCTAGACATAAAACTAAAACAAGTCAAAGAGCATGCACACCTGTGGGCACGTTGCCTTAAGTGGACCAAAGAAATGTTTATCAGTGTGGACGGACTTGTGTTTCCGTGCCCTTGGTTTAACAGCGGATATCAGGATAACGACTTTGTGCAGAAGTACGCTGATCGATTAAGTATTAAAACTCGTTCTTTAACAGAGATATTAAATGATCCTCTATGGGACGAGTTTATCACAAGAATAGAAACCATGCCTTTAGAGGTATGCAAAATGAAGTGTCGCGACTGTGAAAAATAATAAAGTATACTGCCCTATCCCGTGGACCGAAGTACACATCAATGCTGATGGTACATATCACCCCTGTGGCGCTCAGCCCAATCGTGTGTCTGGTACAGACTTCGGTCATCAACACAATGTACACAAAATGAGCATACACAAGTGGATGCAGAGCATGTACCAGCAACAAAACAGAATTAACAAACTCAATGGTGTAGCTGATGACCTATGCAACATGTGTTACCGCGAAGAAGAGTTAGATAAAAGCAGTAAACGCAAGCGTGAGCTAGACAAGTTTACAGAAATACCTGTTAAGTTTTTAACGCCCAACACATTTGATTTGCCTGTTAGCTATCATATTAGCCTAGGCAACGAGTGTAATTTAGCCTGCAGAATGTGCGGACCCACTTTTAGTAGTGCCAGTGCCGCAGAACAGAAACGTATAGGCATATGGGACGGCCCAGTTAAATTAAATTGGACTGATGATCCTGCGGCATGGCAAATGGTTATTGATACTATGACTGCTACCCCTGACCTGCAGGCAGTACACGTAATCGGTGGCGAGCCATTGATTAATGATCGCTTTGAGCGTATGGTAGATGCACTAATTGCGGCTAATTTAACTAATATCTATATAGGATTTACTACCAACGGCACATTCTTTAATCAAGGATTAGTAGAAAAACTCAACGTTTTTCGCCACGTAGACATAGGAATCAGCATAGAAACCGCTGATAAACTCAACAATTTTGTACGCACAGGCACGGATACTGCACAGGTACTAGAAAACATTAAATTGTTTCTAAAACATCGCAAAGCAGGACATGTTTATGTTACAGTACGAACTGTGCCCAGTGCGTTAAGCGTACACAGCATAGATGGATTATTTAAATGGTGCATCAAGCACGAAGTTGATATCATGAGTAACATGTTATTTCGTCCCGAGCATCTGCGTATCAACAATTTACCAGAAAATATAAAACAAAGATTACTTAAAAAATTCTCATCATGGCAATATTCTACCAGAGACACCACAGGCACCAACGACAGAGACCCAACTTATTTTAGAGAACACATAGATCACGAGCTACGAGCTATTATAAAAATGCTAGAACAGTCCGCAGATCCACAAATGACAGAAAAACTTTATGGCACACTAGAATCATGGCAATGGTTTAATGACGAGGATATAAGAAATTATTTCTTCATTGCATAACAGCATAACTAATAGTGCAATGACATGGTTATATCAAGGAAACACAGTTGAGCAGTTACCGGAAGATTGCGTGGGCTTTGTCTACGTAATCACCAACAACACCAATGGACGCAAATATATTGGTAAAAAGCTAGCCAAATTTTCAAAAACCACGTACAAAACCGTTAAACTCAAAAATGGCAATAAGAAAAAGAAAAAAATTCGCAGTAAAGTAGACAGTGACTGGCAAACTTATTATGGCTCCAACGAAGAATTAAACAAAGACGTACAAACACTAGGCACAGAAAACTTTACAAGAGAAATACTTTTTTATTGCAAATCTAAGGCAGAATGTAGTTATATAGAGGCTCGTGAGCAATTCACAAATAAAGTATTAGAATCGGCTGATTACTACAACGGACATATACAAGTCCGTGTCCATGGCTCCCATATTAAAAACAAACTCTAATTATACAGTAGTAAGCTAGCATCGGCTAAAAACGGATGCCCAAGACAACTGGACCGCGGGTCACAGGGACGGAAGACTCTTCGCTGTAAAGAGCACTTAGCAACTATCCTTAACAGGACGATGATCGGATATGCCTATGAACCGGTTTTGCTATTTGAAAGATTTTAGGAAAGGCTAAAAGACGTGGATGCGAATCCACAGGTTTGTTATATGTGTTAGCGTATGTATAACAAGCTGCCGTTGTAAAAGACGGAACGAGCAGGTACCGGACAACCGCCTGTGTTAAGCAGTAATGCTTTATAGTTCTAACGCTAAGTGACTGTTCGTACTCGGATGAAGCTCACTTTTTTGCCCTGTGCGGGCAAAGTGTGACCAAGGTATCTGGATGAAACTAACATCGCTTCGCTCTTGTATATCAACAGTAAATAAAAAAATGTTTCTGAGCTACAGCGAAAGAAACAGACTTACGAAGTAAGTCTCTATACTATTAGAAATAAGGTAATCCTGTTTTCTTAGTAGTTTCTAAATTCTCGCTTATGAGTTTTCCTATTTCTTCTCGTTCTGGAAATGAAAGTTGCATGGCTTCATCGTAGCTGATAGAACCACGCATGTGCCAACAAATTCTTAGTGCTTCTCGTTTAAGGGCTTTTGTCTCTCGTTCTAGCTGATCAAAATACTTTAACAGCTCTTCGTTGGACTTTAGAGCCAAAAGCCTCATCCGAAAAAATTTGATTGATCGAACGTTATGTCTGAGGTATAATCATTTTCACAGCTATCGCATTTAATACGCAATGGTTGTAATTTGTTTTCTTTTGAATACTGATCGATCTGTGTTTTTAATGCGTCATAGGTTTGACGTTCGCAATTTTCTAGATATTCTTTGATATCTTCTGGGTTACGTACTACTACACCTTCTTCTGTGGTAATGCTGTCAATGCTGTTAACTAGTGTTAGCACACTAAGTTCAGTTAAGCGTTTAAAGCTGGCTTTAAACTGCTCATTCTTTTGCATTTCATCTAGTCCTTCTGCACCAAACACAGCTAATAGCTTTTGCTCTTCAAACGCTACTAGGTTAGCAGTATTCATTGCGGCAAATGTCTGCGGTTTAAATTTAAACTGTAAACCGTCAAAGTTTTGGTCACGGTATTCAGAAACTCTGATACGATCCAATAAGTTTACTAGTTCAACGGCATTTTCGTTAGTGGCTTTGCAACTAGGGCATGTGCTGGTAATATCCAGTGTTTGTCCGTAGCTAGCTAGTCTAATAGCAATTAGTATAGCGTCTAAGTCTACAGTAGGACACACATACGGATCGATAATATCCGGAATACAGCTTTTAATAGTGTCAGCTACACCTGCACCATTCATTAACGCATCTGGCGTTTTTAACGCTATTTCGTCTTTGACTGTCATTGGATACACTGGCAGCTCGCCTGTGGGCGGAATGTTAATTGAGCCCTCGGGCCAAAATTTACCCTGACTGGGTAGTTTAATGTAAACAGCAGGTTGTCTGAAATGCTTGGCTAATGGATTGGTATTGCCCATGGTTTTGATCCCCATAAATATAATTGAATATACTCTTATTTATTTGGTAAAATATGGCGATTAAAGTAAACGTACCTGGTATAGGTGACATTGAAATACAAGGGGCCGCTGAAGAAGCGACCATGCAAAAAATACTGGCCGCAATGTCTAAGACTACAAAGTCCGGGGCAGAAAACGCCAAAAAGACTGATGAAGCCCAGAAAAAGTTTATCAAACAAACTGAAGAAGCTGAAGAAGCCTTAACCGGCTTTGCCCGTGCTGAACGAGAAGCTGAAGCAGAAGCCCGCAAATCCACAATGTCGCAACGTGCCGCAAGTGCTGAGTTTGCCAAAGGCTTAGGCAACTTTGCTAAGAATTTAACATTAAGTGCCGCTAACTTAACGCTGGGCTTTGCTAAAGCCCACGAATCAATTGCTAGCGATCCGATTGGTGCCGGGGCCGCAATTATTAACACCGGTATTGATTTAATGGCCCAAGGTAGTAAAATTGTTACTAAAGGACTTGGATCAATTGCTGAAGGTATTCCAATTATTGGTGGTATTGTTAAAGGTGCCAGCGAAGCCGCACAAGCCGCAATTGACCTAGCGGCCGCAGCCGCTAAAATGGCCAACGATTTCTTATCAGCAGAACTTAAAAAGACTGCTGGTGCATTAAAAGACCTAAGTAGCCAAGGTGCTAGCTTTGCTGGTGGAATGACAGAAATGCGTAACACTGCTAATGGTGCAGGCATGAATCTTGTTATGTTCACTAATGTGATGAAAGGCTCTCGCGACGCTATTGTTGGCATGGGTATGTCTAGCACAGAAGCCGCACAAACACTAGGAATTAATTTAAAATATCTAGCAACACAGTCCGGTAAAAGCGGTATGAGCTTGCGTAACGAAATGTTAGCCATGGGCTATAGTTACGAAGAACAAGGTCAAGTAATGGCCCAATACATGGCTGGTATGAAGCAAGCTGGCAAATTGGAGTCAATGAGCAAAGAAGAAATTGCTGCCGGTACTAGAGCTTATGCAAAAGACTTAAAAGTTCTAGCAGACATTACAGGTAAAGATGCAAAGAAAGCCATGGAAGAAGCACAGAAGAAATCCATGCAAGCAGACATTATGGCACAGCTAAGTCCAGAGGAAGCCGCTAAATTCCAAAAAGCCTATGCCGCTATGCCAGACTACGCTAAAAAAGGTTTCCTAGAATACGTTTCTTCTGGCGGTACAGCAATTACAGATGCATCTACTAATATTGCAATGAGTCAAAACGCCGAAGTTGAAAAACTAATTAAAGGCACATACGCAAATATTAAAGACTCGGGCAAAGATGCCAGCGATGTCCAGAAAGCCACACTAGAGCAAACTGCTCGTGCTGGGGAAGCACAACGAGCAATGAACAAAGAGCAAGGCAACGCTATTGCAATGGCTAACACGTTAGGTGGATCATTGGGCGATGCTGCCAAAATGCAAAATGAAATTAGTGCCAGCGGATTATACAATGCCGAAGCAGTAGGAAAATCTGGTGCAGCCGCAGAAAAGCAAGCAGAAGCTACAGATGGTGCTACTAAGGGTTTTGTGCAAGCAACAGAAGCCGCAACTAATTTTAGTATTAAAGTTGAAGAATTAGCAACACAAGCACTACCTAAGTATGCAGACATACTAGCTAAATCCTTGCAAGCAATGGTTGATATGTTGCGTAAAGCTGGTATTAATATTGCAGAAACGGCAGAAGAAGCAGCCGCCAGAAAATCCAAAGAAGCCGCCGAAGCCGCCGAAGCCGCTAAAAGGTCTGCAGAATTAGATAAGTTAGGCGATCAAGGTAGTATCAATAGAGTACTAACCAACGAATTTGGCATGGACTTTGGTCAATTGAGTGGATCGGGTGGCGGTGTGTTCTCTGGACCAGACACAGGTTTCCCTGTGCTACTACACGGCGACGAAGCAGTTATCCCGATGGATCAACTGAGTGGTGCTAAGAAAACTGGACCGGTTCCGTTGTCAAACGCAGGTCCTACAGCATTTGGCATGAACGAATATCTTGGATACAATATGGGTCCAATGAGTACTAACGTGTCTACTATATCTAAGATTGCTGAACAAATTGGGGCATTTGACAGTTCGTCTAAGACAATCACTGACCCTGAAACATGGAAGAAGATTCTTGGTACTGGTATTGGTACAGAATACGAACTTGGTGCAAATAAAATTGGTGGAGCCGCAACATTTGGGCCCGAATTTGGCGAAATGATGGGCAAAGCAATTAAAGAAGCTATATCAGGACCGAGCGGGTTAACACTAGATCAAGCACTTAAAGAAGCCATTGGCACGTACCAACAAGCCGCAAGTGAACATTTTGAAAAAATGCAAAAAGCATTAGAAGAAGGCAACGATATTTCTGGACGCCTATTAAATGCAAGTTACTAATTTACGGTAAATATAACACACTAGAGAACGAATTCACATGTCTTGGAAAAAATATTTTAAAACCAGTAATATGCCGGGCTACAGCATTAGCCCTATTTCTGGAGCGACTGCTAAACTAGCAGATCCAGGATATCGTAATTATCAAAGTACACTACCGGAAGTCTACATTGGGCATCCAAACCGTATCGAACGCTATAATCAATACGAGCAAATGGACATGGACTCAGAAGTCAATGCCGCATTAGACATTTTAGCCGAGTTCTGCACACAAAAGAACATTGAAAACAACACAGCGTTTGACATACACTTTAAAGAAAAGCCCACTGACAACGAAGTTAAGATTATCAAAGAGCAACTGCAACAGTGGGTTAGTTTAAATGAACTTAACAAGCGTATCTTTAAGATTATTCGTAATACACTAAAATACGGAGATCAAGTTTTTATTCGTGACCCAGAGACATTTAAGTTATTTTGGACAGAAATGTCTAAAGTTACTAAAGTTATTGTTAACGAAGCAGAAGGCAAAAAGCCCGAGCAGTATGTTATTAAAGATTTAAATCCTAATTTCCAAAATCTAACAGTAACAGCAGTAAGTACTAGCGATACATTTGTTAACCACCCACAGGTTGGTGGTCCCAACGGCGCTTATATACAGCCACGCACACCATACAGTGGTGGTAATCGTTTTAGTCATGCACAAAACGAAGCAGTGATTAACGCCGAACACGTGGTACATTTGAGTTTAACAGAAGGCTTAGACATTTTCTGGCCATTTGGTAACTCAGTATTGGAAAACGTATTCAAAGTATTCAAACAAAAAGAATTACTAGAAGACGCCATTATCATTTATCGTGTACAACGTGCCCCAGAACGCCGTGTGTTTAAGATCGACGTGGGTAATATGCCTCCACATATGGCCATGGCATTTGTTGAGCGTATTAAAAACGAAGTACATCAACGCAGAATCCCTACACAAACAGGTGGCGGCGCCACCATGATGGATGCAACATATAATCCATTGAGCACAAACGAAGACTTTTTCTTCCCTGTAACAGCAGACGGACGTGGTTCCAGTGTTGAGCCATTGCCAGGCGGCCAAAACTTAGGTGAAATCACAGACTTACGTTTCTTTACTAATAAACTATTCCGTGGTTTACGTATTCCATCGAGCTACTTGCCAACAGGCATGGACGACGGATCACAAAGCTACAACGATGGTAAAGTGGGCACAGCACTAATTCAGGAATGGCGTTTTAATCAGTATTGTAAGCGTCTACAAGCAATGATTGTAGACAAGCTAGATCAAGAATTTAAGATGTTTATGCGTTGGCGCGGCATTAACATTGACGGACAACTGTTTGATTTAACATTTGAAGAGCCACAAAACTTTGCACAATATCGTCAAGCAGACATTGACAGTGCTAGAATTGCTACATTTACACAGTTAGAACAGTACCCTTACCTAAGCAAACGCTATCTAATGAAGCGTTATTTGGGCATGAGTGAAGCAGAAATTGCTGAAAACGAAACAATGTGGAAAGAAGAAGCCGGCGATATTGAAGGCGCCCCAAGCACTGCCCCTAACCTACGTAGTGCAGGTATTACACCAGGCGGAATTGACGCAGACTTGGGCAATATTAATGCCGCTATGCCCCCGGACGCAGGCGCCGAAGGGTTAGGTGCACCTGGTGCAAGCGGTTTAGGTGCCGCTCCTGCAGGACCAGGTACAGCGCCTGGTGTAGCACCAGCACCAGGTCTTTGATGATTTTGGGTAAATAATAATATTATGTTTTTAGCAGAATTGGCCAAAGAAGCACCCCTAGGATACAGCACAGAAAAAGATGACAATTCTGTGCAAAAACTATCTGACCTACGCAAAACCAGGCTTACACTTGGACACTTAAACAAACTAAGAATGTCTAACGATGTACGTAAGTTTGAGCATGAAAAGAAATTAGAAGCTGTGGTGAAACAGTATCAACCTGCACCTGAAGCCGGAGCTGCCGGCGGATTAGGCCTATAATTATTCCTCAAAATCCTTCAAAAAACACCTATATTAAGCAGAAAACTGCGTAGTTATGTAAATAACTACACAAAGCCATATTATTAAAGGAGTTCCTATGAACAAATATGAAAAGCTAATTGAATACATCATCAATGATCAAGAAGACCAGGCTCGTGCCTTGTTTCACGAGATCGTTGTTGAAAAGAGCCGCGATATCTATGAAAGTCTAATGGACACAGAAGTTGAAGAAACAGTTGGCGGTAGCCCTGTTGATTCACTAGTTGACGAAATTAGTGCTGACGAAGAAGGTATCAGCGAAGACGACCTAGAAGGCGACGAAGAGTTCGACTTAGGTGACGACGACATGGGCGACGAAGAGTCAATGGATTTTGACGCTGACGGCGAAATGGACGATCACGAAGAAGAGCACGGCGAAGTTGAAGATCGTGTACAAGATTTAGAAAATGCTTTAGATGAACTAAAAGCTGAGTTCGATCAACTAATGGCCCAAGAAGAAGGTAGCCATGCAGGTGACGAAGAGGGTGCCGAAGAAATGGGTGCTGAAGAGCCAAAGTTTGGTGAGAGCGTTGAGCAAGTTGGTGAAGCCAAAGAAGGTTCTGGCAAGTCAGGCAGCGGTAAGAGCGGTTCTGGCCAGTCTGGTTCTGGAAAATCTGGTTCTGGTAAAGCAGTATCAGAAGGCGAAATGATGCGTGAATATGTAGAAAAGATCAAAGATTTCTACAAAGGTGACGCAAGTGAAGGTTCTGAAGTTGCTGATGGCAGTTCCGCTACAGTAAACAAGGACAGCATCGTAGCCGGCAAGAACGACATGGGCGGATCAGCTGGAAACATCGCACAAGGTGGTGATGAGTCTGGTATGAAAGCTCCTAAGGCAAAAGACATTGCTTCTGGTAACAAAAATGTTCCAGGTGCAGATGCTGGTAAATTAGAAAAAGCTCCTTCTGCAAAGAAGGAAGGTTAATTAGGGGACAATAATGGCTTTGTACCTAAAAGAGAATCTAACGTTTGACCGAGCAGGTCTTCAGGTTCTATCTGAGGACTCTGCGGACGGAAATGGCAAGAATCTCTATATGAAAGGGATATTCATTGAGGGCGGCGTTAAAAATGCTAACCAACGTGTTTATCCCGTTCACGAAATTGAGAAAGCCGTGTCAACTATCAACGAACAGATTAAAGGCGGATATTCCGTATTAGGTGAAGTTGATCACCCCGATGACCTAAAGATTAACCTAGACCGCGTAAGCCACATGATTGAAAGCATGTGGATGGATGGACCATGCGGTCACGGTAAATTAAAAATATTACCAACTCCTATGGGAGAATTAGTGAAAGCTATGATGACTAGCGGTGTTAAGCTAGGTGTTAGCTCACGTGGATCTGGTAATGTAAACGAAAGCAGTGGTCACGTTAGCGATTTTGAAATCGTAACCGTAGACATTGTTGCACAGCCGAGTGCTCCTCATGCATATCCTAAAGCCATCTATGAAGGCCTAATGAACATGCGTGGTGGTGCTCAATTATTTGAAGTAGCCCGTGAAGCTACTCAAGATCGAAAAGTACAGAAGTACCTTGAAGAAGGCATTACACGCCTTATCAAAGATCTGAAACTATAAGAGGAGATATCCGATGTTAGATGCTATCAAACCATTGTTAGACTCAGGAATTATCAGTGAATCTACTCAACAAGCTATCAATGAAGCTTGGGAAACCAAGTTAAATGAAGCACGTGAACAAGTACGTGCAGAGCTTCGCGAGGAATTCGCAGGTCGTTATGAGCATGACAAAAGTGTTATGGTTGAAGCTCTAGACAAAATGGTTACAGAATCTCTAACTGCTGAAATTGCAGAATTCCAGGCAGAAAAGCAAGCACTTGCCGAAGATCGTGCGAAATTTAATGTTCGTATGACTGAGAGTGCTGGCAAGTTCAACGATTTTATGGTTACTAAACTAGCCGAAGAAATCAAAGAACTACGTAATGATCGCAAAACATACGAGTCTAGCGTTGCTAAACTTGAAAACTTTGTAATCAAAGCGTTGGCTGAAGAAATCCAAGAGTTTGAGCAAGACAAACGTGCCGTAGTTGAAACGAAAGTTAAACTAGTTGCAGAAGCTAAAGAAAAATTAGCCGCTCTACAACAAAGTTTCATTCAACGTTCTGCACAGCTTGTTAAAGAGTCTGTGGCTAATAAGCTAGAGAATGAATTAACTCAACTCAAAGAAGACATTACCGTTGCACGTGAAAACATGTTCGGTCGTCGTCTATTTGAGGCGTTTGCAAGTGAATTCGCTGTTACTCACTTAAATGAGAACAAAGAAGTTGCTAAATTGCAAGCCACAATCGCAGAAAAAGAGCGTCAGTTGTCTGAAGCGGTTCAGAAAGCTGAAGAAGCGTCTGTTATTGTTGAGAGTAAAGAGAGAGAAATCCGCGTTATTAAAGAGTCTGCAGAACGTAAGTCTACAATGGCTGACCTACTAAAGCCTCTAAACAAGGAAAAGGCCGCTGTAATGAGCGAGCTATTAGAATCTGTGCAAACTGACAAGTTGCAGTCTGCATACGATAAGTATCTACCAGCTGTGCTAGGTAACAATAGTGTTACAAAGCCAGTGGTTCAGAAGCAAGTAATTGCTGAGAGCCGCGTTGAAGTAACTGGAGATAAATCTGCTAAAACCGTCGCTACAGAAGATAACGCCAACGTTATCGAATTGAAGCGTTTAGCAGGGCTATAATTTTATACCCTAATTAGGAGAAAAGGTAAAATGACACAAGCATTATTAGAAAGCCGTTGGGGCGAGACAAAAGAAGCCCTGTTAGAAGGCCTACAAGGTAGCCGCCGTACAAGCATGGCAGTTATCCTAGAAAACACACGCAAGCACTTGGCTGAAAGTGCATCTGCTGGTGCAACACAAGCTGGTAACGTAGCTACACTTAACCGTGTAATTCTTCCAGTTATTCGTCGTGTTATGCCAACAGTTATCGCTAACGAAATCGTTGGTGTACAGCCAATGACAGGTCCAGTTGCTCAGATTCATACACTACGTGTACGTTACGCTGAAACAACAAACGACACAAGTGCTGGTAACACAGACACAACAGCTGGCGATGAGGCATTAAGCCCATTCAAGATTGCAACAGCATACTCTGGTAGCTTGTCTACTGGTAAAGCTGATAGCACAGCATCTTTAGAAGGTGTAGCAGGTCGTAAGATCAACGTTCAAATTCTAAAGCAAGTTGTTGAAGCTAAGACACGTAAGTTGTCAGCTCGTTGGACATTTGAAGCCGCTCAAGACGCACAGTCTATGCACGGTTTGGATGTTGAAGCTGAAATCATGGCTGCTTTAGCACAAGAAATCACTGTTGAAATCGACCAAGAGATCCTAGGTTCCCTACGTTCTTTAGCTGGTTCAACATACAGCTACAACCAAGCAACAGTATCTGGTACAGCTACATTCGTTGGTGACGAACACGCCGCTTTGGCAGTTGTTATCAACCGTGCCGCTAACTTGATCGCTCAACGCACACGTCGTGGCGCGGCTAACTGGGCTGTTGTAAGTCCAGCAGCCTTGACTGTTCTACAGTCTGCAACAACAAGTGCATTTGCACGTACAACAGAAGGTACTTTCGAAGCTCCTACAAACACTAAGTTTGTTGGTACATTGAACGGTGCTATGCGTGTTTACGTTGATAGCTATGCTAGCGACTCTACACCAGTTCTAGTTGGTTACAAAGGTTCAAGCGAAGCTGATGCGGCAGCGTTCTACTGCCCATACATTCCTCTAATGAGTTCTGGTGTTGTGTTAGATCCATCAACATTCGAACCAGTAGTAAGCTTCATGACACGTTACGGATATGTTGAGTTAACAAACACAGCATCATCTCTAGGTAACGCGGCTGACTACTTAGAAGAAATTGGTGTAAGCAACCTATCATTCCAGTAATTTGGAATTATCCACCCAGGGATGGGAAGGAACAAAAAGCCCCGCAAGGGGCTTTTTTGTTGGCTAAGTAAACGTATGCGAGTTATCAAACACTTTGTTTACAATACTCAACAACCGTTGACTGAACAGCAGTTAGAAGATTCTAAGAATTACGATTTAGTATTGCTTGACTGTAGTTTGGATCCTGCTCCTTGGGCACAGGATATAAAAATAGAAATTAGCAATTACATCGTATTAAGCCCAGACTGGCAGTATTGGTATAACCCAACTGACCGTATTAAGTTTTACAACCATTGGCTGTTTAATCAAATACGCAGAAACTCACATTATCGATTCTCCCAGCAACGACAGTACCCTATTAGCTGTTTAAATAGAGCACCACGACCCGAGCGTGTTTATAACATACAACAGATGTGCAAGCAACCGTGGTTTGATAAATGTTTAACTAGTTTTTACAATATTGATCCGTATGGAAATACAGTTGACGCACCTTTGTTAAATCCTCTAAATGAAAATCAACGGGAATTAAACGATCACAGTTTACGACATCCTGCCTATGCTGATAGTTACTGTAACTATGTAACAGAAACAACTATGCAATATCCATTCTTTAGTGAAAAGTCAGTCAAACCAATTTTAGCAGAACAAGTATTTTTTATAAATGCCTATCCCGGTTTGTTGAAGTTTTTTAAAGACATAGGAATTGATGTGTTCGACGATATAATTGATGTCTCTTACAATCAGGGGCTGTGGCAAGATAGTATTAACCAGTGTCATCAAGAAATACAAAAGTTTTTAAATTTAAAATTAACTTTATTAGATAGATGTAAACAGAACAAACAATATCTACTGTCATCTGAGTTTAAACAGTCTGTACTGCCCGAATTGCACAAATTCCTATAAATATACATGTTCACAAGAACTCTCGGAGTAGCCACTCCGGGTAGCCTAGAACGCTATTTTTAAAGGAGAAATAAAATGGCAAAACTAAAAATCGCTCACGGGTCAACAATTGACCAAGGTCGTGCAAGTGGCTTCGGCGGTACTGGTGGTCAACCAAGTACAGTTACATCTGGTGTAAAAACTATTGCTCTAACATACAACACATCTGGCAACGTTCAAGTGTCTGATGGTTATATTATCTCACAAAAAGGTGCTAAGAAATTCTTAGTTGCTAACAGTGCTAGCGTTGGTAGCAATATCACAACTATCACTTTGGTAAACAAAGTTGACGGTGCGTTAGAAGCCAACGAAGGTACAATTCACGGTTACACAACAGGTAACGTTGGATTCTTTGCTAGTCGTATTACTAGCAAGCACGTATACGATTTCGATGGCAACAAGTACATCTACAAGATTGATACAGTGGCTACTGAATCATATGCTAACGTAAGCGTAGCTTAATTAGTATTTGTATATCGATTGGGAAAGCGGCCTCGGCCGCTTTTTTGTTGATTTTTAACTTATTTTTGGCAAGCATAAATATAAGAAACACGGATTTTATACAATGGCCACAACTAAACGAGTACACGGTGATTACACTATTAAAAGCGTTAGCTTAAATGTCGACGAGTTTACTATTGATAGATTTGCTCAAGTTACAATCAACGGAGATTTGGTAGTAACTGGCAACACTACTCAGGTTGCTACTACAAACACTACAATCAATGATAACTTGATTATATTAAATCAAGGCGAAACTGGTGCTGGGGTAACACGACTATTTTCAGGTATTCAAGTTGACCGCGGATCACTAGGCAACGTTGTATTGCGTTGGAACGAAAACTTTGACCTATGGCAAGTAACTACAAACGGAACATCTTTTAGTAATATTGCTACCTACGGAGCAGTGCCTTTTATAAGCAACATAGCCGATGACACAAGCCCACAGTTGGGCGGCAACCTTGATGTACAAAACTATCAGATATATTCTAGCACAGCAGATACCGTTGTGTTTACTGATAACGTAGCTATTGCTCAAACATCGGTGGCACCAACTACACTAAGCGGAAACGTAGTAATGTATGCACAAACAGCCGGCGGTGGTGGTTCAGGTTTATATGTTAACAATGAATCGTATACAGAGCAAGAGTTAGCCACTAAGAGCAAGGCTATAACGTACAGTATTATTTTTGGATAAGGATTTTTAAATGGCGATCACAAATACCGCTTTAACAACAACAGCGTCACCAATTTACACTAGCACAGGCAGTAGTGCTACCACAGTAGTTCACCTATGCAACTATACTGGAACTACAGTAACAGCTAACGTTTGGTTAGTACCAAACGGAAGTGGTGCTAGTTCAGCAACAATTATATATTCTAATGTATCTTTAACAGGACAAAACACACTAGTAATAGATACAGAAAAATTTATTTTTGCCAATGGAGATGCAATTTACGCAAACGCAAGTGTTGACACTTCTGTGACTGCAACTGTTAGCTATATTGGAATTTAACAATGGCTAGATTTTTAAAGAATCCAGATTTAGCAAGAAGCGGCTTGGCTGCTCGATTGCCTCTTGTGCCTAGTTCTAGCTACGGTGATGCACCAACAGACGGCCTAATTAGATTTAACCAAGACAATAACAAAGTAGAATTCTATTATAACAGCACATGGAATCAAGTTGCTAAAATAGGTTCAGTGCCAATTGTTGCAGATACATTCACAACAGCCGATGGAGTTACCACCTATGGTCCAATGAGCTATGCTTATGACTCTGGTAGCGAAGCCAACGTTCTAGTTTTTGTTGGCGGTGTACAACAAAAACCAATCATTAATTATACATTCGATGGCACTGTAACGCTAAACCTAAATCCAACATCTGGTACAGCAGGACAAACTATTACCGTATTGCATAATTTCAATAGTACTAAAACAATCGGGGATTAATCAATGGCAATTGGTAAGATATCAGGGCCAATGCTACAAACCAACTTGGAGCGCCAAGGGGTTGATCTTGCCATTGACGGTAACTTAATTTACGCAGACGTAACCAATCGTTATGTGGGTATCAACGGCGAGCCAACCGCAGACTTTCAAGTATTTGGCAACGCTATCATTAGTAACATTCGTGTTACGGGCAACACAATCAGCAGTGACACCGGTGTAGTAGACTTTGGGTCTAATGCAAACATAACTATCTCTGGTGGGTCATCTAACTTTCTTTTTGTAACTGACGGATTAGGAAATCTTCGTTGGGCTAACATTGGCGAAATTGCTAGCTCGGGTGGTATACTCGGCAATGTAATTAATTTAGGATCTAATGCCACTGGTGCATTTTCTAGTAACGCCGCAAATTTAACAGTAGACACAACAGTAACTGACAGTGTTGCTATATTAAACGAAGTAGTAGGCAAACTAGTACCACCGCCACCTCCGGTATTCCCAGGAGGACAAACTCTAAGCATTAGCAGTTTGAGTACATATGGTCGTATGTGCGACTTTGCTCAAACAGATAACACAACAAGCAGTAGCAAACAAATTGCCGCAGGTACTACAGTTACTAATGCAAGAAGAACCAATACATATACCACAAACACAATCAATGATTGTGGTCCGGGTAATAGTGGCAATCTAATTGTGTTTAAGAACAATGCGGTTGCTGGTTATAGGTCACTAACAACTAGCGTTGACAATGGCACATACAATGATTTAATCATCTCTGACAATGTAGACTATTCAACTAAAACCGGAGACCGCGGCGGCTTCTGGGAAAGTTTTGATGCACAAGCGTCTGGTACAGTAACAGAAGGCTGGAACGAAGTTTATATTAGAGATACAGTTGCATTATCAACTAACGCACCATATTGGTATTATGATGCCGCAGTTCCTGGAACACCAACTTTCTACAACAAGAATATTGTTAACAGCTCTAACGTAGTTGCATACTCAAGTACCATTCCGCACTATACTTCTAGTGCAGGATTTACAATTGCATTTGATGTAAACAAATTAAGCGGTGATATGTATCCAACATCGGATAACATGGTAACCGGAACAGCAGGCGGAGCATTTACAGCACCTGCAACCAAAACATACAGTCAAGTTGGTGTTACTGCACCATTGGCAAGAAATCTTTATGTTACATCTGGCAATGCCAGTGTAACTACTACATCGAATATTATCAGCGGATTTGGATCTAGTTCAACTGGACCAAGCGTTAGTGTTAACAACAGTTACAACACAGGGTCAACAGCATTTGCCCCTGGCGTTACAGTATTATATAAAACTGGTACTACAGTAGATATTGAAGAAACAGATATCACAGTTAGCCCTAGCTTGGGCGGAGGCTACAGCTCAAATGGTCTACGAATAGTTAATCCAGGTAGCGGCGATACCCCGGTGCAGTCTCCGAGTGCAACAGCATTTAACAGCCAAACTGGTACATTACAAACATATGACGCTGTAGTAGTTGGTAGTGGAAGCCAAGGTATTGTTAAACACGATCAAACAGACTACTCTACTGGATATTTGCCAGTAGGTCCTAATTTAAGTGTTGGCCGCAGTGGCGCACAATACTTTACTTTTAAGTTCCAGCGAACTGTAGTTAGTAAGTTTAACATTACATACTCAGGCATTATTGCCGGTCTTTGGGTAGCATTACCTGGTAGCGTAATTGACAGCACCTCTACATTGAATGGATGGCTGGATATGAGCACAGCCTACTCCGGATCAGGTACTCCTGGGGCAAACACTGGCGCTGGTGGTAACGGAAGCAATGGTTGTGCTTTAGCCGGTACAGCTACATTAAATTCTGCGGTAAGTAATAAAGCAGTGACAGCAACCTTTGGTGGAGTAAGTTCATCTAGTACTGGCACTAACGAAATTTATGTAAGAGTTAAATTAACAAGCGGGCAGTCATTGACTGCACTGAGCATTGGGGTAGCAACAAACTAATATGGCAATTTCAGATACGCAAAAAGTCGACTACCTGTTTAAGAAGATTGGTTTTGGTATTTCCAAGACAGATACTTCAACGGTTAAAAGTCCAAGTAACGAAACAATTGCTAGCCCATTAATCTTACGTGGCGACATTATTTGGCAACAGGGTGCTAGTATACCCAATATACAGCCAGGTGCTACTACCGGGGTAGTTACAGTTTACAGCGATGCAAACTCTAACACCATTGAGTGTACTGCTGATTCTACATCAACACTATATAGAACCTGGAAAACTAATTTAACAGATTGGATCAGTCCTGAATACGGTGCTACATATCAAGTTAAAGTATACCTTGATAGTCCTGGCGCCGGCATGCCACAATCTACCGGAACAAGAATATTTCCAGACGGTACAGGCAATAACGACGAATGGTATTTTGATTACGCATCCGGTGTACTAAACTTTATTGGTACAAACTTACCAAGTTTATCTTTTGTAGGCAAGAGCATTTTTGTTGTTGGTGCAAGATATACAGGACAAAAAGGTTTAGTTAATTTCCCGGGCGGCATGACCATCGGAAACATCAACCTAAACGGCAATCAAATTAGTATTGTTAACACTGACGGTAACCTAGCACTTAATGCCAACGGTGCTGGGTATGTAACATTATCTAACACTATTGCGTCATCTATTCAAGTTACAAACAACAGCAATTTTTACTCAAACGTAGAGGTTGGTGGCAATTTAAACGTAACTGGAAATACGACCATTGGTGGCAACTTGCAAGTCAATGGTGACATTGTTGGGTTTAGTGCCAACACAGTTACTATATTTGACAGCTTGCTATACCTAGCATCAAACAATACTGAATCGGACTTAATTGATATTGGTATTGTTGGCCATTACAATAACGGATCAGCAAATCTGCACACTGGTATAATCAGAGATGCTGTGACTAAAGAATATTATTTCTTTGATGGTTATGCAATTGAGCCAACTACAAATGATATTGATATCAACAGCGTAGGATTTTCGTCAGCTAATCTAAATGTTTCTAACCTAAAACTTGGCACTAGCGTACTAAGCTCAGATTCGTTTGCTACAACTAGCAACATTTCTTTTGTTACACCCGGTACCGTTAATTTAGTTACAACATCTGCAATACTAGTGCCAGTTGGTAATGTTACTCAGCGACCAGCTGGTATTGAAGGATATTTGCGTTATAACAACGAAACAAATATACTTGAATACTACAACGGAACAGAGTGGGTACCATTAAATAACTCTATTAGCCAACAGCTAATTTTATGTGATGGGGTCAGTGACACCTACAATCTCGACCAGCCAGCAACCGCCAATGGTATCATCGTTAACATCAACGGTACTGTACAAGTTCCTAATGTAGCATACACAATAAACGGATCTAATCAGATTGTTTTTGCTGAAATTCCGCAGGCAACTGACGTAGTAGATATCAGATATATCAGTGCTGGATTTGTTGACCCAAATCAAAACTTTGACGTGGTTGATGCGCCAACGAGATTGGTAACTGATTCGCCTACAGTAATCGATACATTTAGTGCAAACCTATATCGTAGTGCCAAGTACACAATTTCGTCAGATTGTGGCAGTGACTACGAAATTGCAGAAATTCTGTTGGTACATAATGGCCTAACAGCTAACGTAAATACTATTAGTACATCACGCACAGGCAGTAACACAATCACATATTCAGCTACTGTCTCTTCATACCAAGTGCAATTTTCCGCAGTTGGCTCAGCAAGTTCTAATCAACTTAGAATTCAGAAAACTTACTTCCAATCGTAATAACAGTTGATTACTAAAACTAGCTGGCACAGCTGGTTTCCTCACGACTATGGTAAATACATTAAGAGCTTATAGTTATGGAGTGCTGGAATGGCCAATATTACACGAATTAAGAATAATCAGATTACTGATCAAACCATTGAGTATACAAAGATTAAACCTGGTACTCTTGTTGGTACAGTATTCAATGCAAACATCACCTTAAATTCAAACGTTACTATTGTTGGTAACTTGGATGTTAGCGGTACAACAACTACAGTACAAAGTACAAACACATATATTAACGATCCGTTAGTTATTTTTAACAACGGATTTGCAAGCACACCAGCTTACGACATTGGTATTTTAGTTAATCGTAACTTAACTGCCACTGCTCCGTATGGTAGCGTTAACTCTGCATTTGTTTGGCAAGAAGCTGCCAAAGGTTTTGCGGGCGTAATGACAACAGAAACTGGTACTACTGCTGGTGCAATTAACAACAGCGGTTATGCTAACTTATTCATTGGTAACATTTATGCCAATACTATCACCGTAAGAGATACAGTAGATTCGACTAGCAAGACAACAGGTGCAGTAGTTATTGCTGGTGGTCTTGGTGTTACCAAAACAATTTATGCTGACAGTATCCAAGGTACTCCAATTGGTACATTAGTAAGAAACGCCGGCGAATTTACAACAATAATCACTGGTGGTTTACAAGCACAAGCAATTGGTAATGCAACTCCGGGCACTGGTGCTTTTACAACATTAACATCAAACGATCAAACAACATTTACTGCTGGCACAGACAGCACTAGCATTGGTACTGGCGCAGTACAAATCACAGGCGGTTTAAGCGTAGCTAAAAATATTACTGCTGACTCGGCAGTAATCGGTACATTAGTAACCGATAATTACAGCACAGCCAATGCACGTATTACAGGCGGTTATATTGATAACACAGTAATTGGTAGTCTAACTCCAAACACCGCGGCATTTACTACAGTAACCACAACCAGCACAATTATATCTGAAGGCAACATTGTTGCAAATGCAACAACTACTAGTACAACTCGTGACACTGGATCGTTGGTTGTATTGGGCGGTGTTGGTATTGAGGGCAACTTAAACGTAGGTGCTCCTAACACTTTACATAGATTTGGTGGAAATTTATTAATTGGCCCAGGTCCTCGTGTAGCAACAAACTCAACTCTTAATATTAATCAAAATACTGCGGCTCCTTTTACAAGTACATCTGTTCTGCATGTATCTACCGCAGAAAACAACACTGGTAAAATTACCCTTGATTCGGTAGGCAACGGTACAATTACATCTCTCTATATTGCTCGTCGTGCAAGAGGCACAGCGGCATCACCATCTGCGGTATCAAGCGGCGATGTTCTTGGTGGATTTATTGCACGTGGTTTTGGTGCTACTGATTTCTTACTAAATCCAGTTTACGAATCCAACGGATTAATCATTGAGGCAGCTGAAAACTTTTCAGATTCTGCACAAGGTACATTTAATAGACTAACAGTTACTCCAATTGGAGCAAACATTTCTATCACCAGCATTTACATGGAAAACAACGGTAACGTTGTTGTTCCAGCCAATACACAATCTACATCTACTACAACAGGCGCATTTGTTGTTGGCGGCGGTATTGGTGTTGCAAAAGATGCTATTATTGGCGGTAATGCGTTTGTTGCAGGTAACTTAACAGTACAAGGCGACTTAACATATATTAACACAAGTACCTTAACTGTTGAAGACACATTATTAGAATTAAACACAGGATCAAACGGTGCTCCATTGACTTCAGTTACCACAACTGATGTGGGTATCCGTGCTCATTACTACGACACAGACGATAGATCAGCATTCTTTGGTAGAGCAAGTGATACAGGATACTTTGAATATCATGCACTAGCAACAGAAGTTTCTGGTAATATGATTGGTACACACGGCACAATCAAGGCCGGTGAATTGTGGCTAGCAAACACAACCGCGGCAAGCAGTTCAACAACTGGTGCATTGCGTGTTGATGGTGGCGCAGGTATTGTAGGCGATGTTCATATCGGCGGCACCTTAGACGTAACCGGTATTACTACATTAGACGGAACACTAAACGTTAATGATCCAACATTCTTAAATGACACATTAACAGTAACTGGTGTTAGCGTGTTTAACAGTAACGTTGTTTTAGATTCAATCACAGAAAGTACAAGCAGTACCACTGGTGCACTAGTAACTATTGGTGGTGTTGGTATTGGCAAGCAGTTAAACGTTGACGGCAAGAGCTGGTTTAACGATGTTACAGAGCATACAGCCAACGTAGTGATTTCTAGCGGCGTAGATGCTTCTAGTACAACTACTGGTGCATTGTTGATTACCAATAACGGCGGATTAAACGTGTCGGGTAATACGTTTATTGGCCACAATTTATACATTGGTGAAAATGCTCTTGGATTGAATTTACCGGCAGCAACTATCATTGCTGTTGAAGATGGTGCTGACTATGCTCAAGTTGCATTAAAGAACGTATCGTCAACTGGATCAAGTGACTTTGCCGCATACAGCGACAACGGTGATGCTGATAGTGGCTGGGCAGATATGGGATTCACTGGATCTGCGTTTGCTGATGGTAATTATACAATTACAAAACCAAATGATGGTTACTTTATTGTAAGACCAAAGAATGGTACATACGGTGGTAACTTGGTATTAGGTACCAGCGAGCTTGGTAGCTATAATGATGTTATAATTGGCGTTGGTAGTTTCCACTCCAATGCAGAAGTTGCTAGATTCCACGGAAACGCAACAACCAACGGTTACATGACTATTAGTACTGGTACAGATGCCACAGATACAACCAATGGTGCATTGCGTGTTACTGGTGGTATGAGTGTAACACAACGCGGCTTCTTTGGTGGTAATTTAGTTGCCGCAGGAACAACAAACAGCACAAGTGCTACAACTGGTGCATTCGTTGTGTCAGACAACGGCGGACTTGGTGTAACAGGTAACGTGTTCTTGGGCAATGCTGTAACAATTAACAGCACTATGACAGCCGGCCAGGACTTCCTAGTTAAGGGCAACACAAACGAAACATTAATTTGGGCTCGTCCAAATGCCACATACGACCAAGTTTTAATTGGTAATAGTGCTAGTGTAAGCGATTTAGTACAAGGTGCTAAGTTACAGATTAACAGCACAGACTCTATGTTGCTACCAACTGGTACAAGTGCTCAACGTCCAAGTAGCGTTGGATTTGCTGACGTAACAGGTATGTTACGTTACAACACAACATTAGGTTACTTAGAATTCTACACAGGCACAGACTGGGACGGTGTTACAACACAGTTTACAGTTATTACCGACGAACAATTTAACGGTGATGGATCAACAGTTGACTTTAACTTAGGTGGCGCAACAACCAGTGCATCTACAATAGTTAGCATCAACGGTGTGATACAGATCCCAACACTTGCATATTCTATCACTGGTGTAGGCGCCGATGTATTAACATTTACAGAAGCACCATTAACAGGCGACGTAATCGATGTACGCAGACTAACTACTACTCAAAACGTATTAGGTATTGCAAGTACAAACGGTTTCATGCAAGTACAGACTGACAACAGCGGTGTTTACATCTACACAGGTAGCACAAACACAGCAGTTACTACACAGTTTGATACAGATGGTGCAGTAATTAATCGTCGTGCAAATACTACAGTTGCGACCAATGGTGTAGCAACAACAATTGATTCTTTCCCAACTAACACTTATAGTTCGGGCGAATATACAATTACAGCAACTATTCAAGGAACAAACATCCGTGAAATTGCAAAATTGATTATAGTACACGACAACTCAACTGCATACAGAAACGTATACGGTGTGATTAGTACCAGCGGAAATGCGTTAGTAAACTATTCCGCAACAGTAAGCAGTGGTAACGTCTTGTTGCAAGCAACAACAACCAACGATAACACAATATTTAAAATCGCTAAGAATTATCAAGCGTTATAATAGCCAGAAGGGAGACATGGAACTATGGCAAATAGTAATTTTATAGTACACAATGGTCTGACAGTAGGTAGTCTGACCATTGATGCGGCTACTGGTGATATCACCACTAGCGGTGTTTTAAACAGCACAGCAACAGGCACAACCGAATATTCCGGTGATGTGGTAATTCAAGGTAACTTAACCGTTAACGGTAATACTCTTGAATTTAATACCAACACTATCACATCTAATGACTCAATCATATATCTAGAGCCAACCCCATCTGGTGCGGCCCATGATTCGGGTTTTGTTACACACTTTGTTTACAGTGATGTTGGTTACGCACACGCTGGTTTAGTAATTAGAGATGCAAAAAACAGTGATGGTAGATTTACATTTTTTACAAAATGTTCTGAAGAAGCTGCCGCATTGTCGGTGCCCTGGACAGATGCTAACATTCAGTTAGCCAACGTTCGTGCATGGTCCAGTGACGTTAGCCAGTTGCGTTATCGTACAGATACAGGTAATATTAGCGTAACCGGTGATTACCAACAAGCCGGTATTAAGTTTACAGCAAGCTCTGCGCCTCCAACATCATACACAAACGGGTATGGAGATCGTTGGTACGATACAACTTCGGATACACTATACATTTACACAAACGATGGTTCTAACAGCGTTTGGGTTGACATTAGTGCTATTCCTCAAAACTATCAAGCTAATGCAACAGTACAAGGATCTACATTAAGCATTTCTGGTGCTGGTAGTGTAGGCGGTAACTTAACAGTTAGTGGCACAATGTTAGGTACTGCTAGTCAAGCAAAATACGCCGACTTGGCAGAAATGTACTTAGCCGATAGCGATTATAAAGCAGGTACCGTTGTTGTATTTGGTGGTGACTTTGAAGTTACCCAAAGTACAAAAGATCACGACACAGCAGTAGCAGGTATTATTTCTACTGATCCTGCGTACCTAATGAATGCAAACTTCCCAATTGGTAGCTACCTACCAGTTGCGTTGACTGGTCGAGTACCATGTAAAGTTCAAGGCCCGGTCGCTAAAGGAACAGTTCTTGTAACAGGTACAGAACCTGGTACAGCTAAAGCAATTGAAACTGCTAAATTTGCTCCGGGTGTAGTTATTGGTAAAGCTCTAGAAGCTATTGCAGATAACAGCACTCAGACAATTGAAGTAGCAGTAGGGAGATTTTAATTATGGCATTTCCATCAAGTCCAACCAACAACCAAGTTGCCGTTATTAATAACGTAACTTACACATATAATTCAACTAACAAAGCCTGGAAGCGTAGCACACTGACAGCTGGTACAGATGCAACTATCAATAGTTTAGTTGTGCAAAGTGCCACAGACAGTACTAGTACTACCAGTGGTGCATTACAAGTCACAGGTGGTGCTGGTATTGCTAAGAACTTATATGTTGGTAGCACCATTTATGGTACAGCAACACAAGCCAAGTATGCTGACTTAGCTGAAAATTATACAGCAGATGCAACATACGAGCCAGGTACAGTAGTTCACTTTGGCGGATCAGCTGAAGTTACACAATGCAACGAAGATGGTTGCAAGCGTGTAGCTGGCGTAGTAAGTACAGCACCAGCGTACTTAATGAACAGCGAGTTATCTAGTGAATTTGTAGTTGCAGTAGCGTTACAAGGTCGTGTACCAGTTCGTGTAATTGGTAAAGTTGCTAAAGGTGACATGTTGGTTGCCGCAGGTAATGGCGCGGCCCGTGCAGAAGCAAATCCACAATTAGGACAAGTAATTGGTAAGAGCCTACAAGACTTTGACGGCACCGAAGGTGTTATTGAAGTTGTTGTTGGTCGTATCTAAAACTCATCCACAGTTGAATTAATTATATAGGGGCCGGTGTGCCCCTATATTTTTAACTAAATATTGTAAAATAGGTATTTAAATGGGATTAACTAGACCAACCTCGTTCCAAGTCAACACAATTAGACAGCAAATTGTGGACCCAATTACAGTTTTAAATCAGGGCTCAACAATTGCTAATATCGATGTTGGCTTTTTGATGAACCGGAACAACGGAGTTAAGTCTAACGTTGCATTATATTGGGCAGAGTCAGCAAATACATTTGTAACTGGTTATACATCAAGTGGCGGTATAACCAATGCTAACATATCTCTAACAAGCTATGCTAATTTACAAACTGGGGGCGTAACAATAACTCCGAGCGTGGCATTACCAAGCACTAGTACTGGCACCGGGGCATTGGTAGTCACAGGTGGCGTAGGTATAAGCGGACAATTAAACGTTGGCGCCAACGTAACAGTGACAGGTAATGTATTGCCTAGTGCTAACGTTTCGTATGATTTGGGCAGTCCAACACAGCGTTGGAAGAGTCTTTGGATTAGCGGCAGTACAATTTATTTAGGTGACACTACTATTAGTAGTAACAGTGGTGGCATCAGCGTTCCCGGAGATGTAAGCACCACAGGTAACTTTATTGCTACAGGCAATTTATCCATTGGCGGAGTTGACATTAACTCTACGGGATCAAATTTACAAGTAGTTGGCGACATGTCGGCAACAGGCAATGTATCAACTACTAACATACAAGCAACATCAATTAACACTACAGGTAACGTAACAGCCAATGGAAATTTAAATGTGTCTGGTGTAGTAACCACAGACAGTCATTTAAATGTGGCAGGACAATTAACTGCACAAGGTAACGTAAACGTCACTGGGCAATATCTTGGACTAAGCAGTGGTAATTTTGCTGAGGATAACGATGCAGTTACTAAAACTTGGATTCTAAGAGCAACCACAACCAACGAAGTAGAAACAGAATTATTCATCGACGGAGTAAGTACAAGAATCCCAGTTGGGTACAACAGAACCTTAACTTACGATATCTATGTTGTGGGACGCAGAACGGACTCGGTTGGATTTAGTGCCGGGTGGAATATCAAAGGAGTGATTGATAACTACAACGGTGTAACCGCCGACGTTGGTAACTTAACAGAAGTGAATATTGCTGCCGACGACCCGGATTGGTTAGTGGACGTTAGAACCAACGACGTTACAGATACACTAAACATTTATGTCACTGGAAAAGTTGGGCAAACTATACGTTGGGTAGCTTATGTTAGAACAGTTGAGGTAGGACAATAATATGTCAAGACGTATTCGTGCGATTAGTTTAAACGCGATTTCAAGACAAATTCAGTTAAGTAACACAGTTGTTAGTGCTATTCAAACCTCCGGTGGTGCAACACTAACTGGTACATTGTTAACATCAACACAACCTAACATTACAAGTTTAGGCACATTATTAGGATTAGACTCAACTGGTGTAATTACAATCAGTAATACCACAGAATCAGAAAGTAGTTCAACAGGTGCATTCAAGGTAGCAGGCGGCGCTGGAATTTCCGGAAACGTAAATATTGGCCGCAATCTTGGGGTAACTGGCAATATTAGAGCAGCCGGAATTCAATCTACCCCAATTGGTAGCCAAACTCCTAGTACCGGTGTGTTTACTAGCTTAACCGCAGATACGTTAAACGTAGCAGGCGGTGGATTGAATGGCGTTGCCATTGGTCAGTCTACTCCTGCGGCAGGTAAGTTTACTACTATAGTAACTACTCAAACAATTGATTCGGCTGGAAATATTGTTGCTAACGGAAATGTCACTAGTACAAGTACAACAACTGGTGCTCTACAAGTACATGGCGGTGCTGGTATCAGAGGAAACATTTATGTTGGCGAAAACGTTGTCATCACCGGCGGACTAACAGCCGCAACACTTAACGTTGCTGGCGGTGGATTAAACAGTGTTGCTATTGGCGCCGCTACACCAGACACTGGAAGATTTACTACGCTGGAGTCTACCTCCCAAGCAACACTTGGATCTTTATATACAACAGACGCAACTATCACAGGTGGATCACTTACTGGTATATTGTCAGTTGAAGCAGATCATATTGATTCAACTACATTACATACAATAAACTTTAGTACAGCCAACGCAGTAATCACCGGCGGTAGTATAAATGTTCCAATTATTGCAACAGATAATTTTAGTACAGCCAATGCACAAATCACTGGCGGTACACTACAGAATGTAAACATAGTTTCTGCAAACGCAAGAGTAAGTGGTGGATACGCAGATAACTTCCCAATTGGTGCTAATACAGCCGCACCCGGTAGATTTACAACAGTAACAGCAACAGGCGTAATCACAAGTTCAGGCAACTTGGTAGCAAACAGTCAAACAGCTAGTTCGAGCACAACTACTGGTGCATTAGTTGTCGCTGGTGGTGCCGGTATAAGTGGTAATGTACACGTAGGAAACTTAACTACCGCTGGAACGTTAATTGTCAATGATTTAATCGTTAACGGTGCCGCCGCACTTAGTGAAATTGCTAGCGGAAATGCCAGTGTAACAGTGACCCCGGGAACTATTACATTTACAGTAGGCGGTGTAGTAATTGCAGAAATCACCGAATCTGGACTAACACTAACAGCACCATTGGCTATGGGCGGAAACCCGATTGGTGGATTAGCAACACCTGCTAGCTCAGATCAAGCCGCTACAAAAGGATACGCAGACGGATCTGCAAGTGCTAGTGCTTTCCCTGTGGGAGATTATGGGGATATTGGCGGATCTTCAGCACAAGACGCATTTGGACAAAGTTTAAGCCCCCTGAGCTACTACGATTTAAAAAATACCCCAAATGGATCGGTATTAGTGAAAGATTTACTAACAAGTGGCACAGAACCACTTGCCCCAATTTAAGATAAATAGAGTATAGGAGAATAGGAAATGCCAACAGTCGTACAGTTTAGACGAGGAACTACAAACCAGAATGATTCATTCACTGGCGCCGACGGCGAGTTTTCTGTTGACACTAACAAATATACCATTCGTGTACACGACGGAGTTACAGCGGGCGGTAATGAACTATTACGTAAAGATTTAACTAACCAGCAGGTTCTAATAGACACTGGTGTTGGTACAAGCCCTACAATTTTAGATACATTTGATGCAACTGATTTTCGTAGCGCCGAGTATTTTGTTACAGTTACAGATACTGTAAATAACCGCTATTGTGTGCAAACGTTAAATGTTGTTCATAACGGTACAACCGCAGTTGTTGCAACCTACGGAGTTGTAACTAGTCCACCAGACTCCCCAACTTTAATGACGTTCTCTGTTACTTGCTCCAGCGGTATTGTAAGCCTATCGGGCACAGGCAGTTCAACAAACAATACAGTTAAGATGTTAAGAAGACTTGCCCCAGTATAATAGGAATAAAAATGCAAATTTTACAAAAACTTTATCGATCTAGCTATGTAGGTGAAAACATCACAACAGAAATGAGACACATAGGTAGTAAGTGGGACATGTCTACTGAATTTGTACCAAATAGTGTTATTAATAATCAAATTAGTAACAAGGCAGTTGTTATTGGTAACGGCATCAGCAGAAAAGATTTTAACTTAAAAGTAATCGAACAACATAAAGGTGGTCTGTTGGCCAGTGGTGCATTGCAAAGCTACGGATGTAATGCAGTATATAGAGACATGAAGCCGCATTTTTTAGTTGCAACAGGTAGCGATGAAATTATCAGTGAAATCATTGAGTCCGGTTACTGCGACACAAATATTGTGTACGCCAGTTCTGAGAATGTATTAGAACATCCATCAAAGTTTTATTTGGTTCCACAAGACGTCCAATTTAACGCTGGTGCAGTAGCAACATATTTGGCCGCATTTGATGGACACAAAACAATTTACTTGTTGGGATTTGATTCTGAGCACGGAGAGCGTGAAACAAATATCTATAGAGGCACACATGCCTATGAAGCAGATTCAAACACAAGTGCATACTACATTAATGCACTTTCTCAAATTATGAATCTATATGACGATGTTGACTTTGTGAGAGTTATGCCATCTTTAAATGCAGAAATGCCAGAAGCATGGAAATACATAACTAACTTACGTCAAATTACGTATAGACAGTTTACTCTAGAGGTTGATCTTTAAACACAGACTCCATAGTCTTTAGTTTATCGACTATAGCCGCAAACTTAAAACTACGCCACACCCCCGGATGTAATGGACGGGGGTGATCCTTTAGTGGCACCCAACAATATCCTCTGTGCTCGTGATTTAATTTAGGAACAAATTCTTCTTTAATTGGTATTAGAAACGTGTGAAAAATAAATTTACTATTGTCGCTAGTAAATTGTTCAATGGGAATTATTTTATTGTAAGAAAAGTTATTTCCAACTTCTTCAGAAATTTCTCTGTGAAGTCCTTGTATTACGGTTTCGCCTGCTTCTACTTTACCGCCCACAAGTCCCCATGAGTCAGCATGCTTAGTTGCATTACGTAATAAAAAAAGATATCGCTGAGTAGCTGTGCAGTATATTAACGCACCACAGCTTGCTACAGAACAATTCTCCATTCACCTTCTCCGTAAATACCCTCAACAGCCTTGGTCCAACTACCGTTTGACCATTCGTATTGTGTGTTAGTATTTAAGTTAGTGATGTATTGTACTGAATTTTCTTGCTGACTATCAAATGCTACTCTCCAGCCTGTGCCGTTGAACTCAATGATGTCGCCTGCGTTGGCAACAAAATGTGCTCCATCGACGCCGCCCCATGCAATAGCACCTTCGTTATTGTCAAAGTCGCCAATTGGATTTAAGATCAAATATCTGGTGCCGGTATCGGGGGTTAATAGCCCTAGCTGATCTACATTTACAGAATATGGATCAATGATAGCATCAATTGGTTCTATGGTATTAACGGGTAATGTGTCTGGATCAACGGTAAACAGCAAAACAGTTTCGTCAGTTGGATGATAAGATACGTGACCTACTACTTCGTAGTTACTGTCAGTGTGTCGTAGACGTAGCTGAGTATTACCGTTTACTAGTGTGCCAAAATCTTCAATCAATGGACGCCATTCGTGTTTACTGTTAATACGAATGCCAGGAATCTTAGTATCGGTTGGTGCTATTAGTTTTAATGTGTTTCCGGTGTACAGAACTCCGTAATCTCTTAAGGTAATTACTTTGCTGGCCATCCAGTCCCCACCATTCCACGCATCGTCAACTAAGTTGCCATTGCTGTCGTACAGACCGTTTAACACACGCTGTACTACACCTAGCTTCTTAACTTTAGCAGGAGTAGTAATCCAAATTGGCATACTAAACTGCATGGTCATAACACTAATCGATTCGTCGCCGCCTGCAGGAATAGTTCTACTGTCCCATGTGGTGCTGTCCAAGAATACAACACTCAAGCTAGTCCAATCGATATAATTATCGGTATTTTGTATTTCAAGTCCTGGGTTAAACAGCGTTGCAATTTGTTCAAACAACTGTAGCTTTTGCTGAGTGTTACTGGTCCAAATGTCTAACTTAAGAGTTAGTTTGTATGGTACAGGCATTAAACGTTCAATGGTATATGCATCGCCTTGTGTACCTAATAGCTCACCGGTGTCGGGATCGTATGCACGTTCACGCAAGTTCATTTTGCTTACAAAATTTGGTTCTTGCACACGCTCTCTATCATAGTCCAATGCACTAACATAAACTGCCATTGCAGGAACAGTTGGTATTGCGTTTTCGCTGTTACCACGAATAATTTGTGCGGCCTGTCTGCTTTGATCGCCATACATAACAGGAACACGTTGTAGTGCTACTGTACCATTACGATCTTTACCAAATTCAACTTGGAACCCAGATATCATTCGAATGAATTGTTCAATAAAACGGCGAACTTGACCGTCATAGAAAAACTGTTGAGCCATTAGTTGTCTGCCCTTGGTGTAAATGCTTTACTTAGACTTTGCAATGTATTACGTGTAGTACCTTCGGTATCTAAGTATGTAGTAGTGTCGTTTACAAACCCGCTACGTAGTGTCTTGTTGTTTGCACCCGGTGTTAATGAAGTACGTTGTACATCTTCAATTTTAACCCAACGACGGCCATCAAATCTAAATAAACGATTTGGCAGATAGTCAGAACGTAAGAAGTAATCTCCCACTGCTGGCTGTCCTGGGAACTCAATGCCAACGCCCACTGGTAAACCGTTTGGACCTAATCCATCGCCAGTTAAGTAGCCTTGTATCTTAGAAGTTGGGCTTAGTGGTGCTTCGTCGGCAGTTTCGTTGTTGGCATCAGCAGTAACATTAGTATCAGATGCTAGATCACTATCAACTGAACCTTCCATACCGTCGTCTGTAAACGGTTTAATGTATATTGGTTGTGTGTTATACCCTGACTTAGGAACAACCGCCTCTGCTTGTGCAATTACAGCGTCATTAATTGCAATTTGTTTGTTATATGTGCTTAATAACTCGCCTAAAGGAGTGGTTGTGCCCTCACCGGCTGTAATGTTATTAAGAATGTCTTTGTATTCCTGTGAATCCACTAGCGGATTAAGTTTAACTCTCCAAAGGTGTGGCCACCAAGTTGGGCTAAACCCTTCGCTGGCAAACGAGCAATCACCTACTACATAATAACGCTTTAATGCTGCCGGTACATCTTGGTCCAGAGCATCGTAATCTTTAAGGTGCTCTAACTCTAGCACATCGCCAGCCATTAATTTACGCCCAACAGTATCAACCATGTCACGTAAATGAAACACCATAAAAATGGTGCCGGTTTGTAAAAATAAGCCAAATTGGCTTAAATCAAAATCCTGGTCCTGACGTTGGTAAATGCCACGCATTTTATAAACGCTGGTATCATACTTGCGATCGCGGTTTTCAACAAACAGCAAGTCTTGAATGTTTTGTTCACTTTGATTTGCATAGGTTGGTTGAGTAGCATCGTCTGAAGTGCCCTGATCAACAGTACCCAAATATTTGTGTATATGAATACCAGTACCGCCAATGGTAAACATTTCGCTGATTCTGCGATCTATAAACTTGTAATCATTTGAGTGTTTACCGTCTTTCCAAAGGCTTAAACGTGGCATACCGAATCCTATATTGTAGTATTTATGGGTTTGACACATATACCATTTTAATGTAAAATACTAGTATGCAAGAAATTGAAAACCGCGTAAACGAGTTGTTTTTTAAGATAATTGCCTGTAAGCAACAGCACCAGCGTGACCTAAAACGCATGTGGCGAGGGTGCAAAGACCTGCTAACCGAAATAAGCCGGGAAGAAGTAAAGTGCCGCAGATTGGGCAAAGATACGCCCAAAAAGCTAGAATTAATAGAAAAGCTAAACGAAAGTGTAAATACCCTGGAACAGTACCTTATGTTTGCTACACTTTTAGAGTAGTTGACCTAAAATGAGCAATAATGTATAATATGCAGATATGAGAATTTTCTTAGATACAGAATTTACAGACTTTAATGAAAGCGAATGCGATTTAATTAGCATTGGCTTAGTAGCCGACGACGGCAGAGAGTTCTATGCAGAACTAACCGACTACAGACAAGAAGTATGCACTGATTTTGTTCGCGAAATCGTTTTGCCTCTGCTAAAACAGCACAAAGGCACAGTTTTGGGCAACCGCTTGCAAGTGGCCAAAGAATTAGCAGAATGGTTAGAGCATTATAGAAAACACGACGAGTGTATTATTTGTTTTGACTACAATACTGATTGGGATTTAATGAGAAACATGTTACTATTGTTGCCCGAGGACATGTTACCAGATTTTATAACAACCAAAAATATTTGGGGAGACATTGACAAAATGGCTATCGATTATTATTGGTTAGAAGCAGACTGTTTGGGCCATAAGCCGCATCACGCATTGTGGGACGCTCGTGGCAACAAGTATGCTTACCGAGGAACTTGATGTACAAACTAATAAACAAAGCAGGCGCAGAACTTGACGGGTTTGAAACCTTAGATTCTGCTATGCAAGCCGCAAAGGCAGTGGGATTCTTTGTAACTATCAAAGGCCCCGACTTTGAAGCATGTGGTATTTTTGGAGTAGACAGCGTCGAGGACGGAAAGTGTCCAGATGGTGTTGCGTACGATTGGAATAAATCAAGCCGTATTGGTCGTGTTAAAAAGGAGCGAGTGTAATGGCAACAGTAGCAGGAATTAAAATCAAAGCAAAAGCAAAAGTTCAACGTAACCCTCTTCTGGTAGATGAAAAGTATACTGGATCAGAACCAGTGTGGGACACCGAACGTGCCGCACAGTTTGATGACGCTACCTTTGATAACATTTTGCGTCGTGCTTTTTATTACTACAATTACTTTTACAATCAAAAGGATTTGAAAAAGTATGTAGTTGAGTGGATGAAAGCACAGGGTACATATACTAAAGACGATATTAAGGCCTATGAGCGAGCCAGTGATCGTGCATTGCCAATGACAGTATGTAGTCTTATTAAAGCACATAAACAAGGCATGCCATTCCGTGGCCGTCACCTAGAGTTTATTACCACAGAACTTGCAAAAGTAATCCGTGAGGCGGCACCCGAGGAAGAAGAACAAGTCAAAGAAGACAAGCCCAAAGCATACGTTCCTACTATCCAGGACCGTATGAACGAAAAAACAGCAGAGACCATTGGTGAGCTAGAAGGTCACTATGATGAAATGGATGCTAAGTTCAAGCACTATGACTTCTTGGTAACCAATAATGTACCGCAAAGCCAGCTGAGCAAATACGAAGATCTATACACAGCCCGTAAAGCTGAACTTGAAGAAGCACAAGCAGGCAAAGATGACCAACTTAAAGAAGGCTACAGCCATATGAAGGCGGCTGACTTTAAAAAACACTATGCTTGGATTGATGCTCTAGTGGATGCTATTGCACAATATCGTAACGTCAAGAAAGCCACAAAGAAAGTTCGTGCTCCACGTGCTGTGAGCAAAGAAAAAGTTGTTGCTAAACTCAAGTACGCCAAGGAAAATAAAGAGCTTAAAATTGTATCCGTTAATCCAGCAGATATCATTGGTGCTCAAGAGCTATGGGTGTATAATGCCAAAACACGCAAACTGGGCAAGTATGTAGCTGATAGCATTCAAGGCCCGCTGGGAGTTAAAGGCACTACTATCATTGGGTACGACGAAAACAAGAGCGTGAGCAAAACGCTTCGTAAGCCCGAAGAAAAGCTCAAAGAGTTTGCTAAAGCAGGTAAAATTCAGTTGCGTAAGTTCATTGAAGATATTAAAGCAACAGAAACCAAGCTCAACGGGCGTATTAGTGCAGATGTGCTATTACTAAAAGCAGTATAAGCAACCTAGTCCTAGTTGTCGGTAATAAATACTGATACTAGGACTATTTTTATGACCACAAGACCAGCCGCAGTAACAGTCGAACCCGGATACTCAGATATCGGCAGTATCCCAACACAGAGCTTAAACGGACCCGGGCACATTGCCTACGATGCTAGCTTGTACACAACAAGCGATGCCAAACGTGCCGAAATTACAGATTATATTCGCATGCGTTTAGGCGACGGTATTGTTGATGTTGAGCTAGACAAAGAACACTACGAAATGGCTATTAATCAAGCCTTGATTAAGTTCCGTCAGCGTAGCAGTAATGCAGTTGAAGAAAGCTATGCGTTCTTGGACCTGCAACCGGAAACACAAGAATACATACTGCCTAAAGAAATACAAGCAGTTCGTCAAATTTTTAGACGTGGTATTGGTAGCGTAACAGGTACAACAGCCAGCCAATTTGAACCTTTTGCATCAGGCTATTTAAACACATACATGTTGGTAGCTGGGCGTGTGGGTGGCTTGACCAACTATGAACTATTTGCTCAGTACCAAGAACTAGCAATGCGAATGTTCGGTGGCCATATGAATTATACGTTTAATCCGGTTACTAAAAAATTAACACTGGTACGTAAAGTACCAAATGCCGGACGTAGTTATGCAAGTGTGCAATCATTGACTGCCGATGGAACAGCCGCAGGTAGTACAATTACTGTTAGAACTAATACATCTTACATGGCGGACATTGGCAACACTTTGTACATCACAGAATGTCCAATTGCTGGCTACAACGGCACGTACAGCATCGTTACTCGAAATGATGATCATACAGAGTTTACAGTTACATCAGCCAATACGTTAACCGCAACTAGCGTAAGCGGGTTTGATTTACGTAAAACTAAAATTTATTCAAGTGCAGTAGATCAATTAGGCGAAACAATTATGCTTTGGATCTACAATGTTAAACCAGACCAAATGTTATTCAACGACCCATATGCTTTTCCATGGTTACAAGAATACGCTTACTCATTTGCTAAACGCATCGTTGGCGAAGCACGTGAGAAGTTTGCTACTATTGCAGGCCCGCAGGGAGGTACTCAATTAAACGGTGCGGCTCTAAAACAAGAAGCTCAAACAGAAATGGAAAAACTAGAAGAAGATCTCAAGACCTATGTAGATGGTGGAACACCATTAACTTGGGTCACAGGTTAATTGACAAAACCAAAATAGTATGTAATAATGCTCCTATACACTAGGAGCATTTTTTATGATTATCGGTATTTGTGGTTTTATTGGGTGCGGCAAAGACACAGCCGCAGATTTTTTAGTAAACTTTCACGGATTCAGACGAGACAGCTTTGCTGGTACTCTTAAAGATGCAGTGGCCGCAGTATTCAACTGGGATAGAGAACTGCTAGAAGGTCGTACTAAAGAAGCCCGTGCTTGGCGGGAACAAGTTGATCCTTGGTGGGCAGAACGTTTAAACATGCCTAACTTAACTCCTAGACTGGTACTACAGCTTTGGGGAACTGAAGTGTGTCGCAGAAGCTTTCACGATGATATTTGGATTGCTAGTGTAGAAAACAAATTGCGTAACAGCAAAGACAGTATTGTTATCAGTGATTGTCGTTTCCCTAACGAAATTAAATCAATTAAAGCCGCTGGCGGTAAAGTAATTTGGGTACAGCGTGGTATTACTCCACACTGGTATGATGTTGCTATTCAAGCTAACCGTGGTGTTGAATCAGCTAAACGTTTTCTAGAAGAGCAAGGTATTCATGCTAGTGAGTCAAGTTGGGCAGGAACACATTTTGATGCTATCGTTGACAACGACGGGTCACTGGACGACTTGTATAAACAGCTTAAAAATCTGGTACAACCGGGCTAGATTTCCAAGGTACCTTGCTTTTATACAGTTCTTTAGAACAGTTAAGGCACACAGTTTTTAAGTTAGTACGGTCATTATTTTTAAGATTACCGTCTACGTGATATACTAAACTTTGTTCAGTTAGTTTAAATTTAAAGCCACAGTGTTCGCATTGTGGCTTTTTTCTATAGCCTAGCTTGTACCATAAAGGTGCCGCTGGCTTTATTTTTTTACCTTTGCGTATACAACTATCGCACATTTTTCTGTAATGTACTATATCTTCCTTGACATAGTTAACCGCAACTGGCTTTTCATTGCATATAGGGCATAAATTTCGTTTTTCCATGTTAATACTTACCTAAAAACCTTTGCAAAGGGCACTCTAATGACATAAAAATGTGCTATTAAAATAAATATTCATAAGCATGTATTATAAAGGAAAAATACTATGGCACTAATTTCTCCAGGATTGCAGTTAACAGTAACAGACGAGAGTCAGTACGTACCAGGCGCAGTAGGTAGCGTACCACTAGTTATATTAGCAACCGCACAAGACAAAACAGTAAACGGCGCAATGGCGGCCGGTACTACAAAAGCCAATGCAGGTAAACTACAATCGTTTACTAGCCAACGTGAGTTGGTATCAGCATTGGGTTATCCAACATTCCAGCAAAGTTCAGCAGGTACTCCGTTGCATGGCGACGAATTAAACGAGTACGGCTTAATGGCAGCTTACAGCACCTTGGCCCTAGGCAATCGTGTTTTTGCTATCCGTGCTGATATTAATTTAAATGAATTAACAGCAACAAGTGTACGTCCAATTGGCGCACCTGACCACGGAACATTCTGGTTAGATATTGCTAACACAACATGGGGTATCAATGAATGGAACGCATCAACTGGTGTGTTTACAACAAAGACTCCGTTGTTGATCACTAGTTTAGACGACACAACATTAATTGGTAGTGTTTACACACCTAAGTCAAGCGTAGGTACAATTGGTAGCTATGCTGTAGTTGTAGCAAACTACGATAATCGTATGTTCTACAAAGCCGCTGACAACTCATGGTACCAAGTTGGTACAGATGATTGGAAAAACAGCTGGGCAACAGTTGCTAGTACTGCATCTGCCGGCACTATTACAGTTCCTGCTAACGCAGAATTAACAATCAACGGTGTTGACATTACAGTAACTTCTGGTACAGCCCTAAGCGACGTAGTTAGTGCTATCAACGCCGCAAGCATTGACGGTGTAACAGCAGTAGCCAGTGGCGGATTACTGGTGTTATTTGCAGACAGTACTGCAAGTAGCACAGGTGGTTCAGCAGATGGAAAAATTACAATTGCTGACGGTTTAGTTGTTCCATGTTTAACAAACTTAAGAATTACAGCTGGTACATATTTCAGCCCACAAATTGAGTTCGGTGACTATGTGAATATCCCAAGCTGGAGAAGCACAGATACAGTAAAAGCTCCAACAGGTAGCGTTTACATTAAGACTAGCGTACTAGGCAATGGTATGAACTTGTCTGTTAAAGAATACAACGCTGATGCAGGCACATGGTCAAGACTAGCAGTTCCTGTTTATGCAACAGAAGAGGCTGCACTTTATGGTTTAGATCCAGCTAGTGGCGGCTTTGGTATTGGCGCAGACACTATTTTTGCCAAGTATGAGCTATTCAACAGCACATTAGCTGGTGTACGTTTATTCTATCGTGCAACAGCAGGTGCTACTCGTGTAACAGGTAGCGTACCTAGTGGTTTGTTTACTAGCGGTAATAAATTTACTCTACGTGCAACAAACGTAGGCGACGACACATTAGCATCATATACAATCACATTGGGTGGAACAACTACAGCAGACTTTGTTGCCGCAGTTGCAGCCGCTAATATTCCATACGTAAGTGCTGAAACTACAGCAGCCGGTGCAATTACATTTGTACACAGTGAAGGTGGTAACATTGAACTAGCCGCGATTGCTGGTCAAGGTACACCATTAACTACAGCTGGTTTTAACACAAGTAACATGCGTGTTAAAGCAGACGGTAGCTTAGTATTAAGCAACTTTAGCACATTAGTTTACACAGTTAGCTTGTATGAGCCATACCAAGCTCCAGTAGATGGAACACATTGGTATTATGGTAGTGCAACTAGCGTTGACATCATGATTAACGACAACGGTTGGAAAGGTTACCAAAACGTTCCAAGCGATGCACGTGGTTACGACTTATCATTAACAGACCCAGCTGGTGTAATTGTTAGTGCAAGCAAGCCAACTACACAAAGCGACAACACAGCATTGGAAGCTGGTGACCTGTGGTTAGATACAAGTGATTTAGTGAATTATCCTAAATTGTATCGCTACAATGCCGCCGGTGCTTGGGTAGCAATTGACAACACAGACCGCGTAAGTCAAAACGGTATTATTTTTGCTGATGCACGTTGGGACATGGACGGCACAACAGACGTTATTGCAGGTGCATTGCCAAGTACTGTTGATCTATTGACTAGCAACTACTTAGACCTAGACGCTCCTGACTATCGTTTATACCCACGTGGCACATTGTTGTTTAACACACGCCGTAGTGGTTTCAACGTAAAACAGTTTGTCGGCGATTACTTTAACGACAATAGTTTCCCAAATCAAACTTTACCAGACGTTACAGCCGCTTGGGTAAGCGTAAGCGGACTTAAAGATGACGGTTCTCCTTACATGGGAACAGCCGCTCAACGTAACATGGTAGTTAAAGCTATCCGTGCCGCAGTTGATGGCAACACAGAAATCCGGGAAGACCAGTATGCGTTCAACTTGATTGCCGCACCTGGATACCCAGAAGCAATTGCTAATATGGTTGCATTAAACAATGATCGTGCTAACACAGCATTTGTTATCGGTGATACACCAATGACATTGCCAACTAACACAATTGACATTGCAAACTGGAGCAACAACACAAACGGCGATGGTTTAACAACAGCTGATCCATACTTAGGTGTGTTCTATCCAGCAGGTTTAACTAACGACTTACAAGGAAATGTTATTGCAGTTCCATCAAGCCACATGGCACTACGTACATTTGTTCGTAGCGATAACGTAAGTTATCCATGGTTTGCACCAGCAGGTGTACGTCGTGGTTTAATTGACAATGCAAACGACATTGGTTACGTTAACCCATCAACAGGTGGTTTTGTTAAAACTGGTGTAAACCAAGGCTTGCGTGACAGCTTGTATGAAAACCGTATTAACCCATTAACAGTATTACCTGGTGTTGGCTTAGTAAGTTGGGGCCAAAAGACACGTAACGGTAGCACAAGTGCAATGGATCGTATCAACGTAGCACGTTTAGTTAACTACATTCGTACAATCCTAGCTAACGTAGGTAACGGTTTCTTGTTTGAACCAAATGACAAGACCACACGTGATCAGATTAAGACAATCATTGAAGGCTCAATGAATGACTTAGTTGCTAAACGCGGTATTTACGACTACGTGGTAGTTTGTGATACAACAAACAACACACCAGAGCGTATTGCACGTAATGAGTTGTATGTTGATATTGCTATTGAGCCAGTTAAGGATGTTGAATTTATCTACATTCCAATTCGCTTAAAGAACCCAGGCGATATCGCTAAATTAGGAAATTAAATAAACTAGGTATATAATGGGGCAGGTAACTGCCCTGTTAACCTAACAAAATACAGGTAAATACTTGTAACAGGAGAAACAAAAAATGGCAACAGCATCATTGAGCAAATTCACAGTACCAGTAGGGGCTGATGCTGGCGGCTTGTTAATGCCTAAGTTAAAGTATCGCTTCCGCGTTACTTTTGATAACTTTGGTGTATCAGCTGGCAGAGAAAAAGTTGAGTTGACTAAACAAGTAGTTGACATTAAGCGTCCTAGTGTTAATTTTAATCCAATCACTATTGATGTGTACAACAGCAAAGTATACTTACAAGGTAAACCAGAGTGGCAAGAGACCACAGTTAACCTACGTGACGATGCTCAAGGTAGCGTCAGTAAGTTAGTTGGCGAACAAATCCAGAAGCAATTTGACTTCATGGAGCAAGCCAGTGCCGCTAGCGGTATTGACTACAAGTTCTTACTAAGATTCGAAGTTCTAGATGGCGGTAACGGCAACAGCACACCAAACATACTAGAAACATGGGAATTATACGGTTGTATGATTAGCCAAGTTGACTACGGCGACATGGCTTACAGTTCAAACGATCCAGTTCAGATTGCTTTAACAATCAGATTTGATAACGCAGTTCAAACCCCAAATGGTGTTGGAATTGGAAGTTACGTTGGACGTACAATTGGTGCTATCACTGGTTAATATCCAGACGAAACTTTAGACCCACAAGCCCGGATAAAACCGGGCTTTTTTATTCTCATAAATATATTAAACGGATCGTTATCTTAAAATGGCAAGTATTAATCAGTTTCTTAAACAATTGGGCACAGGTGATCAAATACATGATTACCGACATGCCTCTAAAATTTTTGTTGACGACAACTATCGATTAAGCCCTAAGTACGGTTTCTTATTTCACGTAGCATTTGACCTTAACACAGAAATTACTCGAGTGCCTCGAGACAGCATGCTTGAAATGGGAATGATTGTTAAGTCAGCAAATCTTCCAAAGTTCTCAATTGATAACAAAGTTCTAAATGCTTACAATCGTGTAAACGTTGTGCAGAACAAAATCAAATACGATCCAATACAAATTACATTCCACGACGACAGTGCCGACCTAATTAGAGATTTTTGGTACGACTACTATAGTTACTATTATCGTGATGGCGACTATCAAGAAACGGTATACGCCGCGCCACACAAATACGAAGTACGCCAACAGCAGTCTTGGGGTTATCAGCCAAGACAGTATCCAAACGGCAACACAGGAACACAGCAGTATATTCGTGCTATTAGAATTTACAGTCTGCACCAAAAACGTTTTAGTGAATACACATTAATTAATCCTGTTATTACATCATTCCGTCATGGTGATCATCAAAACGGCTCCAATGAATTGATGCAACACGAAATGACCATTCAGTTTGAAGCAGTTAAATATCGTTATGGTTACGTCAGCAAAAATACTGTTAGCGGATTTGCTGATCTACACTACGACCACACACCAAGTCCGTTAACCCCGGCGGGCGGCGGTACTAAGAGTATTCTTGGCCCAGGTGGACTATTGGCCAGCATCGATGAAGTAACAAATGATTTGGCGGAAGGTAATTTATTAGCCGCGGCATTCAAAGGCGCTCGTGCATTAAACAATGCTAAGGGTATGAATTTAAAAGCAGTGGCTGGCGCAGAGCTAGCAGGCATTGGTATGAATATTCTGCGTGGTGGTAACCCATTAGCAGGTATCAACGTTCCAACCTTAAGCAACTTAGGTGGCGGCCTTGCTGGAAACAGACCGGGCGACGGGCAATACGGAAACAGTTTATTAGCTGGATTGGTTGGCGGAGGGGTAGCATTAGCAAGCCGAGGACTAGGCGGTCTAGTACCAACTTCGAAATCGGCGACTGGTGTTATTCGCACCAATGGTGAAAATGTTGATGTAGCACAACAAGAACAAAGCAATTATAATCCAAAACTACCAAGTAAGTCAGTTAGTCATGCAGTAGATAACGGTGACGGTACAGTTACAACATATTACAGCGATGGATCAAGTACTCTTGAAGATGATACAGGTTCCATTATTGGTATGACGCCAGCACCAGCTACACCACCGGCAGGTGCAGAAGTATTTGACGACGGTAGCTATATCCAGACATTTGATGATGGTAGCCAACTAATTGTTGATGCTGACGGTAATGTAACAGACGTACCCCCACAGGATCCAGTACCACCAACAGTATATGAGTCATACGAAGTAGAATTAAGCTCATCAGATTGGGGCGAAGAAGCACCATCTTACCAGTCAGAGCCATTTGAAGACACATCAGTATCATTTGACGAGGACTTCTAATTATGGAATCAACTAATTTATCTGGTATTAATCTTAATACTATCAACGACACAGACAAATACTTTAATAATTTTTTTAAACAAACTATTGATATTAGTCCAGCACAAGATGATGCTATAGTTTCGTTTTTCCAAACTATTACTGACAACAGAGAAAGTGCAGTTGCACTGGCAAGTGCAGTAATATATACCAGCAAACAGCAACAAACAGACCCAATGTTGATACTTGACGAGTTTAAAAAATTAGACAAAGGTCAACTTAATTCCTATCTGTGTATGTTTTTAAATTTAAACAGAGTAGGAACAAGTTTGTTAGGCGTGAACACACAACCGGCCAAGAGCAAATACGTTCAACGTAGTATCAAGTTATGAGCAAATATGCACAGGGAAAATATCAAATATTAAACCCGGACAAGTATGTAGGCAACAAAACGCCAACTTATAGAAGCGGGTGGGAACATACGTTTATGCGTTTTTGTGACAACAACCCAAATGTAATACAATGGGCCAGTGAAGCAATACATATCAACTATCGTAATCCATTTACAAATAAGAATACAATTTACGTTCCGGACTTTCTAATTGTGTATGTGGATGCCAATGGCAAAAAACACGCAGAAGTCATAGAAGTTAAACCAAAAAAAGAAACTAGTTTACAAGAAGCCGGACGTAGTACAAGAGCACAAGCTGCCGCAATACTAAATGCTTGTAAATGGGAAGCCGCAAAGGCCTGGTGCAAAAGCCAAGGTCTAAGTTTTAGAGTAGTAACCGAAGATCAAATTTTCCACAGCGGAAAAAACTAATTAAATACTCTACATCAGAGTATCTTAAAAATCCATTAAATGATAAAAATTGACCATACCACAATGGCACCAACACCTTCGCTGGGTTGGTACGAAATCAACAATACTGTATTTTGGAATAAAGCCAGTGCCTTGCTGGCCGGTTCCAAGTTAGGACTCAAAAACAGCGACTTGCATTGGAACTTTAACGATGCAGTATTTGATAAGTTTGATTGGACAGTTGAGCCTCCGGGAGATATAAGAAATTATTATCACGCCAGAGCTAGACAGCTTAGAGAAAAATACGATTATCTTATATTAAACTTTAGTGGTGGGTCAGACAGTGCTACAGTTCTTTACAGTTTTATACAACAAGGACTTTTCTTGGATGAAGTAGTGGTTAGGCATGCAACAACAGGTACTAATAACTATGCACCTGATGAAAAGAACCTTGATGCTAGCAATGAATTTAGCGAATTTGAGTTTGCGGCAAAGCCTTTACTTAAATGGTTAGCTACAGTTAGCCCCAAAACAAAAATAACCATACATGATTTTAGTAAAGATATCATTGACGATAATTTAGTATGGGACGAAAATTTTATTTACTGGACAGGCGACTATATTAGTCCTGGCTGTATCGTTAGATTTGGTCATGCTACAAACAAAGATCATTTACTTCAATTCGACAAAGGCAAACGGGTTGGGTTAATATTTGGCGTTGATAAGCCTCGTGTGCAAATGGAGAATGACAACATCTATCTAAGATTTGTAGATCGTCCAGTACATGCGGCACTACCATCTACCGTTAATAACGGATACACTAATACAACAGTTGAGTTATTCTTCTGGAGCCCAGAATTACCAGAATTAATTTCAAAGCAATGTCACTTGATTAAACAATGGTTTGAAATAGAAGCAAATCAACGCATGAGTTATATGCTACGACCCGAGTGGCAAATGAGCTCAACAAATCGCACAATATACGAAGCATTTATCAAAGGTACTATATATCCTGATTACGATCTAACAACGTTCCAGTGCAACAAGCCAGTTAAATCTACGTTCCAAGAGTGGGACTATTGGTTAAATGACTTTAAAAACACATCGGGCTATAAAACGTTTATGCGTGGTATGATTCATTTATATAAGAATATAGATCACGAGTTCTTAAAAAGAGATGCGTTTAATATGCAACCTAACACAGAGTTAAATTCTGTAAACTGGGAGTTTAGACCCTGTACATCTAAACCGCATTATATAGGAAAATTTAAAAAACTATAAAAGGACCTCCGGGTCCTTTTTTGTCTTAAATACAATATGACTAAAAAACTTGAAGAACTGTTTAACTTGCCCACTGACGGGACCACTCCCGAAGAAGCACAGCACACCATTGAAGAAAATCGTGCCATTATTGCCGAAGTAGATCAAGCAATAGACAAAATTGATGCGGCACTGCCCGGAGTTAGGGACTTGGATACTGCTGACAGCGAGCTAGATGAACTAGCACAGTTGGCTAAAAGTAAAGCCGAAGATCTAATTGACCTAGGCATGAATGTAGATCCACGTTTTGCAGGGGTTATACTACAAACAGCCAGTACTTTACTAGGACATAGTATAACAGCTAAAACAGCTAAAATGGACAAGAAGCTTAAAATGATACAGTTACAGCTAGCCAAGGCCAAACACGATCATCAAGTAGCCAAAGACTTAAACAAAGATACCGGGGAAGATGGTGCAATAGAAGGCAAAGGCGTTGTTATTGATCGCAACGAGTTGCTGGCACAAATCCTAGGGAAAAAAGAAATAAAATAGTATAAATATAGTTTATAGGACCTATACAAAATATGGAAAATTTTCAGAAATATTTCTACGAATCAAGCAAACTGTTTGAGTTTCGTATCAAGATCGCTAATGTTGATCTAACACCAGAAGTTTTAGAAAACATCAAGAACGCAATTGATGCTTACCAAGTTGAAACAATGGGTAAGCCAAAGCGTTTACCTATTCAAGAGCATAAAGAATTTGGTAAACTAGGCCCATGCGAGTGCCACGTTATTGATGTAGCAGTTAAGTATCCTACAATTGTTGAACAAATTCGACAACTGGTTATTAATCGTGCCCAGATCAACGCTGATTGTGTATGTGTATACACAAAAGATCAAGCCGCACAAATGGATACTGTTCAAGAACGTATCGATGGACAAGATCCTGTGCTAGAGACACCAGAGCTAGAAGCAGATGCCGGTGCTCAAGAGTTAGTTGGTGAAAAGCGTAACATCAGCTTGCTAAAAGAACTAGAAACACGCAAATACGAAGTTGAAGGGTCAGACAAAGCCGACGGAAAGTCAACTAACGACCTACCACAAGGTACAACAAGTCCTGTGGGATCTACCAAGAACAAAATACCAACACCACCAAAGGGATCTGTGAGATGAACAGCAACAACATTTATAGCATCTTAGGCAAGCTAGAGAGCCTGACACCTAAGCAAGAAGAACAAAAGCCAGCACAAACAGTATATGAAAGTGTTGAAGCTAAAGGTAGCATCCTAGAAGGTGTTGCTAAAATTGAACAAAAATTGGCCGAACAATTCGCTAGCATGAAAGAAGGCGAAGTGGAAAAGACCAAGCATGGCATCAAGCACAAAGGTAGCTATGGTACAGAATACCAAGGCGATGCAGATGATGAAGAAGAAGAGCAAAAGAAAGCTGATGCCGGCAAACGTGGCCGTGGTCGTCCTCGTAAACATGCTCCTAAAGAAAAGGTAGCAGGTCGTGGCCGTGGTCGCCCAGCAAAAGACAAAGGTGCAAACAAAGGTGATGGCGGTAAGTCATTACAAGATCTTCTTATTGGTAAGGCTCCTAAGAAAGCAAGCAAAGGCACAATGGTTAAAGGCCGTGCAATGAGCCACGATGACAATAAAAAGAAAGACGACCTGGACGAAAAGGCTAAAAATCCATATGCAATTGGTATGGCACAAGCTATGAAGTCAACAGGCGATACTCCTCCTTTAAAGAAGAGTACAATTGTTAAAGGACACGAGATTGCCAAGAAAGTTAAAGCCAACGAAGGCATGAGCAAAATTGCACAGCGTATGTTAAGCGAAGGTGTTAACTTCCGCAAGATGGCCGAAGAAACAGGTACAACTGTTGATGAAATGTTAGAAGGCTTGCAGTCTGACATTAACGAATACAAAACAACTGGTTCATGCAGTGAGCGTTTACGTGACTTCATTGAATTGCACAATCACACCAAGCGTCAATTGTCTGATGCAGTACGTCCGGAAGATATCCCAGCTTTCCAACGCAAGCAAGCAGGCAAAGATTTTCCTGTTACACTAGATCAGGTTAAAGATCGCAGTGATAATATTAGCAGTCCAGAAGGTCTTGCTAAGTTAAAGCGTGACACAGGTATTGAATCACCAAAAGGATTAGAAGAAGAACTAGATGAGTTAGCAAAGCTAGCTGGACTACAAGTTCGTGAATCATCTAAGCCAGACTTTTTAGATCTTGACAAAGATGGTAACAAGTCAGAGCCAATGAAGCAAGCGGCTACACAAAAGTCCAAAGACGAAGAAGTAGAAGAAGGCAATGAGTTCAGTGGCGAACTAGCTAAAGCTAAAGCCGCTGGTGCTAAAGAGTTTGAAGTCGACGGCAAAAAGTATCCTGTTAAGGAAGATATCCAAGTTGAAGAGTGCGGAATGAGCCCAATGGGTAGCATGGCCGGCGACATGGACGCAGACAATCTAAGTATCAATACAAACTACAATGCTAAAGATGGTCGTAAGAGCATTACAGTAAATGCCGAAGGCGAATTGGCTGAGCAACTAGCCGCTATGTTAAAAATGGCTGGACTAGCAGGTGGTAAGCCAGAACACAGCGAGCCATCGGTTAAGGTTGTACAACTTACACCAGAACAGCAAGTTGAAGAAGAGTATGCAAACGAGCCAAATGAGCAAGTAGCAACTGTTGATGCTATTGTTGATCAAGGCGATGATTTAAATCGTCAAAAGAAACAATATGCAGACAAGCCAAAAGCCGGTGATAACCCAATGGCAGAAGACTTTGATCCAATCGAATCAATGGGTCGTAGACTAATGAAAGAATACGAAAGTATTAAACTGCAAAAGTAATGAAAATTAACGAAATCATCAGTGAAGGCAAGCTACGCAAAAGTGCAAAACTTGCCTTGCCAGATCTTGAAACATATAGGGATTTAGATAACAACAATAATCCCTATTTGGCATATAGATTCGGTGTGGCACTAGCCGGTAGTCCAGATATCCCAACTGACCCGTCTGGGCCTATTGCCAGTCAATTTGCAACCATTGGCTATACAGATGCCGATCGTGAAATTGTTGACGGTGCTAAACGTATGATGGGCGTTAAAAGCAAACAAGAATCACCTAACACTTCTAAAGAACTACCTTGGGTTAATACACAAAGTCCTGTTCAACCCAAAGGTCCTGTTAAACCAAAACGTCGTAAGTGAAACAATATCGTGTAACCAGTAGCAGTTTTGTGTTGCCCGGGGAAACCGGAGACGCAGACGCATACATGGATCCTGCTGATTTGTCAGAACTAAAAAAGCTAGCCGGCATACCCACAGTAACAGAAGACCACCAGGTACAAACCGATCAACCATCAATGAGTCCAGTTGGTAGCAACATTAGCATCACTGGTAATGAAAAACAACAATTAGAAAAAAAGCACGGAATTCGTCCGGGCACAGACGAGTGGTTTAAGTTGTGGTTTAGTAAACCTTACTTAACTGGGGAAAAGCCCATCGGCGACGAGCCTGCCCCTAAAATCAAGAAGCGTTAGCCACTTCCTTCTCAATGCCTAAATACTGATACCAACTTGGGTGTCTTACAGTAAACGGGCGATTCTTCCATTTACTAACTAAACTATAATAGTCTGGCTTGTAAGGCATACGCAGTGGTGTTTGTAGTTTGCTACCTTTACGATGGTTGCAAGGCTTACATGCAGTTACTGAGTTTTCCCAATTGGTCTTGCCACCGCTGGCACGAGGGATCACGTGATCTAAGGTTAAATCTTTATGATCAAATGTTTCGTTACAGTATTGGCAAGTGTATAGGTCTCGTAGGAACAAATTGCTTCTACTAAACTTAACTGATTTTTTGTAGTTAAAGTATTCTGTGGTCACACAGACACTTGGCACTTGGATAGTTAAACGTTCACTACGTATTACCCAATTGTCGTAGGTCTCTAAGACACGAACACGGTCTAGGAACATCAGTTTGATAGCTTGTTGCCATCCAATTACGCTTAGAGGCAATATTGAAATTGGCTCGTAATTTGCGTTTAGTAGTAGAGTGTCAGACATTAAATATACTTATATGAGTAAAAGTTTAGAAGGGGTTTTAGTAAAACCCGCCCACACAAAAGAAAGTTACACAGAACAGCAAATTCTTGAAATTGCTCGATGTGCTGATCCGGTTGACGGCCCGCAGTACTTCATGGATAACTTCTTTTTCATACAGCACCCTACCAAAGGTAAGATGCTATATCACCCGTTTGAGTATCAAAAGAAACTTATAGATACTTATCACAATTATAGATTCTCTATCAGCCTAATGCCAAGACAAACGGGCAAATCAACCAGTGCCGCTGGCTACTTGTTATGGTATGCTATGTTTGTTCCGGATGCAACTATTTTGATTGCGGCTCACAAGTATACAGGTGCACAGGAAATCATGCAACGTATACGATATGCTTACGAACTGTGCCCAAATCATATTCGAGCAGGTGTAACCAGCTACAACAAAGGTAGCATAGAATTCGAAAACGGATCACGTATTGTAAGTCAAACAACAACCGAAACAACAGGTCGTGGTATGTCTATATCACTACTATACTGTGACGAGTTTGCGTTCGTCCGTCCTACTATTGCCAAGGAATTCTGGACTTCCATATCACCTACACTATCAACCGGTGGTAAAGCTATTATTACATCAACCCCGAACAGTGACGAAGACCAGTTTGCTATTATTTGGAAACAGGCCAACAAAAACATTGATGAGTTTGGTAACGAAACAGCACTAGGCACCAATGGCTTCCGTCCATACAAGGCACATTGGTCAGAGCATCCGGACCGTGACGAGCAATGGAAAGCAGAAGAAATGGGACGCATTGGCGAAGAACGATTCCGCCGCGAACACGAATGCGAATTCTTAATCTATGACGAAACATTAATTAATGCTATTACTTTATTGGAGCTCGCACCTATTGATCCAATTGAGCGTCAGGGACAAGTACGCTGGTTCAAAAGACCGCAAGCAGGCAACACCTATCTTGTTGCACTAGATCCTAGTCTGGGTACAGGTGGCGACCCATCGGCCATACAAGTATTTGAACTACCTAGCATGATGCAAGTAGCAGAGTGGCAACACAACAAAACTCCTGTACAAAAGCAGGTGTATATTTTAAAAGAAATCTGCAATCACATCTACGAGCAAACGGGCAGTGAAACTGACATATACTATAGTGTAGAAAATAATACATTAGGTGAAGCCGCTCTTGTAACTATTCAGGAAATTGGCGAGGAAAACATACGTGGCACATTCTTAAGTGAGCCAAAACGTGCAGGTGTTGCCCGTGGATTCCGCAAAGGATTTAACACTACAAACAAAAGCAAGATTGCCGCTTGTGCTAAACTAAAGTCTTGGGTAGAAACTCGTAAGATGCACTTAGCAAGTAAAAACTTGTTAGGGGAACTAAAGACGTTTGTTGCACAAGGTATGAGTTTTGCGGCCAAACCCGGGGAAACAGACGACTTGGTTATGGCTCTTATATTAATAGTACGCATGGCACAGGTAGTAAAGGGCTTTGATGCTAACTTAGATGAACAGCTACGGGACGCAGATGACGAGTTTATTGAACCCATGCCGTTCATAATGATATAAGCTAAATATACAATATAGGTTATTATCATGCGTGAAATTGACAAAATTGCAAGTAGTTTATTTGAAAAGATTCGTAGCCGTTTCGAGCACGTAAACGTCGGCGACGAAAACGCCAAGAGTACACAGGATCCTGAAAAAGCACGTTTCTTTAACTTTGACTATGTGGCCAAAGATGGGGTAAACTTTGGTAATGTTACTGTTAGTTTAATTGACAGTGAAAGTCTAAAAGTTTATTTTGGTAAAAACATCAGCCAAGATATGGATGAAACACACCAGGACGCTTGGTTTGGATTTTTACGCAGTCTTAGACAATTTGCAAAACGTAACATGTTAAAATTTGACACACGAGATATTGCACGTAGCAATTTACAATTAAAAGATATTAAACAACAAAGTAAATCAGATTCAACCCTGGACGCCGCTGACGTAAAGGTAACAGAAAGCAAATTATACGGTACAAGCCGTAGCAGTTACCAAGAGTGTGGTCCTACAAAAATTATTGTTAGACACAGTAAAAATGTCGACGAAGAAGTACGTGGATCACGTTCACGTAATATTGAATCAGTGTTTGTTGAAACTCATTTGGGTGAACGTCGCTTGTTACCGTTTACAAATTTACACGGTGCTCGTGCTATGGCACGTCATATGAGCGAAGGTGGTTCATTGGAAGACGAAATCGGTGAGAACATTTGTCATATGGTAGGCGAAATGGCCGCTATGAGTCATTTTGTTCGAGAAGCCAAGCGTCGTCAGTTTGAAGATAAAGAAACAGATGCAATGGCCAAAGCCGCTGTACATCATTATTCTGAATTAAAAAATAAACTACGTCATTTAGGTGGACGCCGTGGATATAACCACTATAAAGAAACCTTTATGCCTGAAATGGATATTGAAGAACAAGTTGACGTTGATGCACTACGCGAGCGTTTTGTTAAAAAAGTCTACGATGATCGTTTTACAGAAGCATTACCATATGTATATCGTGCATACAAACAACAGCAGGCCATGCAAGAATCTGATCTAGCTAAACAGTTCGAAGATTGGGCCAACGAAATTACTGAAGGTACATGGGCAATGCCCGATACCGAGGATGCTATTGCTAATTTAGATGAACTGATGTCTACACCACTTGAAGTTGGTATGGACGGCAGTAATGCCACAGGAGCATTATACGACATTATCGGTGACGACCAATTGTTTGACAACATTGCTGAACTAGCTGATGCCGAAGGAGACAAAGCAGATGCTCGTCCATTGGTATTAGATTGGCTTGCCCAAAACAATCCAGAATTGGCCGCCAAGTATCAAACTGCTATGCAACCACAGCAACCCGAACCAAACCAAACGGTCGCAGCCACTACAGCCGAACCAAGTGCTCCACAAGGCCAAGTTCCTGTAGAAAGCACTGATGGATTGGACTTCCTACGTAGCCTAGCTGGCATACGCAAGTAAAACCAAACTACTTTGTCCAAAAGGCACATTTTTGTGCCTTTTCTTTTGACTTGTATAAATATATTAGCGTATACTACGGTATGTGCATTGAGACAATCTCACAAAACTTATCATGGCACATTTTATAAAGGAAAAACATCATGGCAATGACATTAGCAGAAATTCGTGCAAAACTTCAAGCAACAGAGAACCGCGGACAAGGCGGTAACAGACCACAAGGCGACAATGCAATTTACGCTCACTGGAACATTCCAGAGGGTAGCACAGCTCGCGTAAGATTCCTTCCCGACGCAAACGACAAGAACAACTTTTTCTGGGTTGAACGAGCAATGATCAAACTACCATTTGCTGGTATTAAAGGTCAAGCAGATTCTAAACCTGTGGAAGTACAAGTTCCTTGCGTGGAAATGTGGGGCGAGGCATGTCCTGTGCTTGCAGAAGTGCGTACATGGTTTAAAGACCCGAACCTAGAGGACATGGGTCGTAAATACTGGAAGAAACGCAGTTACTTGTTCCAAGGCTTTGTTCGTGAAAACGCACTGCCAGACGACAAGGCTCCAGAAAATCCAATTCGTAGATTTGTGATTAGCCCACAGATCTTCAACTTAATCAAGAACGCATTGATGGATCCAGAAATGGAAAACCTACCAACTGACTATGCGGCAGGTCTTGATTTCAGCATTAAGAAAACTAGCAAAGGCGGTTACGCAGACTACAGCACCAGCACATGGTCACGTAAAGAAACTTCTTTAACTGAAGCAGAAGCGGCAGCTATCGAAAGTTTTGGTTTGTATAACTTGGCAGACTTCTTGCCTAAGAAACCTAGCGATGTTGAATTAAAAGTTATCAAAGAAATGTTCGAAGCAAGCGTAGACGGACAACCATACGATCCAGATCGTTGGGGTGCTTACTACAAGCCAGCAGGCTTTAAAGCTGAATCTGCAGGTAACGATGATGCAGGTACAACTGCTCCAGCACCAGTAGCACAAGCTCGTCCAGCCACTGCTCCGGCTCCCGTAGCTGAAGATACTGCTCCGTTTGATGTTGATGAGCCATCTGCTCCAGCACCAACAGCGCCAGTATCTGCTCCTGCCGCAGGTGCATCAAGCAAACGTGCCGAAGACATTCTAGCAATGATTCGCAACCGTCAAAAGTAATGCTTGTGTCGAGGGGTGGTGACGGCCCCTCTCTTTTATTCAACTAAGGAATTCGATATGGCAATTACAAAACCATTTGATGTAAGTAAATTTAGAAAGTCCATCACTAAAAGTATTGATGGCATTAGCGTTGGCTTCCGTGACCCAGATACATGGATTTCAACAAACAATTACGCACTTAACTATTTGATCAGCGGTGACTTCCATAAGGGTATTCCTATGGGCAAGGTTACAGTATTTGCTGGTGAGTCGGGTGCAGGTAAATCGTTTATTTGTTCTGGTAACATTGTTAAAAATGCACAGGAACAAGGCATTTATGTTATTCTAGTAGACACAGAAAACGCACTAGACGAAGCTTGGCTACATGCGTTGGGCGTTGATACAACCGAAGATAAATTGCTTAAACTCAACGTAGCAATGATTGATGACGTTGCTAAACTAATCAACGACTTTGTTAAAGAATACAAAACACTACCAGAAGATCAGCGTCCTAAAGTATTGTTTGTACTCGACAGCTTGGGCATGATGTTGACACCAACTGACGTTAATCAGTTTGAAGCAGGTGATTTGAAAGGCGACATGGGTCGTAAGCCTAAGGCACTGACAGCACTGGTTCGAAATTGTGTAAACATGTTCGGCGACTTGAACATTGGATTAGTGTGTACTAACCATACATACGCAAGCCAAGACATGTTTGATCCAGATGACAAGATCTCCGGTGGACAAGGCTTTATCTACGCTAGCAGTATTGTTGTAGCCATGCGTAAACTCAAGCTCAAAGAAGATGAAGATGGTAACAAGATTTCAGAAGTCAAAGGTATTCGTGCTAGTTGTAAGATTATGAAAACTCGTTATGCTAAACCGTTTGAATCAGTACAAGTCAAAATTCCATATGAGCAAGGTATGAATCCTTATTCTGGCTTAGTGGACATGATCGAAGGCAAAGGTTTATTGCAGAAAGAAGGCAACAGTCTTAAATATACTCTAGCAGATGGTACTGTTATTAAACAGTTCCGCAAGGCATGGGAACGCAATGAAGATGGCTCGCTTGATAAAGTAATGGCCGACTTTAGTGCTAATCCACATCGCCATACTGCAACAGTAGAGGCAGAGCCAGAAACGGAAACAGCAGAATGACAATCGATGTTGAAGTATTAAGCGAACTATACACAATTATGAAACAGTATGTTCCTGCCAAAGATAGGCAGGAATGTGCCGATAACCTTATGAGTGTTATGGTAGATATGCTTGGTGATAAAGAGCTTAAAGAATTTGGTACTACTGATGCTACTCTTAAACGTGCATTAACTGAGTACATGGGCGACCAAGAAGAAGAAGCTTACGACGACGAAGAAGATTACGACTACTAATGTGGTATAACAAAATTGTAGCTGACCTTGGTGAGATACCGGGCTTTATTGACTATTACGAAAATGAATTGCAAGTAGCCAGAGGCGAAATTAAAATTCAAGGTAATGTTGAAAAAGCCCTGTCTAACTTACCTGGTATGACCGAGCAACGCTTTAATCAACTACAAGAGATTGAAGCGGTGCTTGAGTACCTTAACATACAGTTACGAAAGATTCGACGCAAACATTTTCAAAAGTATCTTGAGGCTTATGCAAGAGCACTAAGTAGTAGAGATGCCGAGAAATATGTTGAAGGCGAAGACGAAGTAATCGACTTTGAAACAATTATCAACGAAGTAGCACTATTACGCAACAAATGGTTGGGCGTAATGAAAGGCATAGAGTCTAAAAACTTTATGCTAGGCCACGTGGTTAGATTGAGAACTGCCGGCATGGAGGATGTGGTGGTATAATGGATTGGAAGCTATACGCTGAACAATTACTTGAGCAATTTAATCAATGCATGTATGCTAAACCCAAGCATGATGCAGTGGACATTCAACTTGAAAAAGATTCGGTAGGCAAATTTGCCTACCATCTAGCTACGCAACGTAGCTGGGGTACAGAAAACGAGATAGCAGAAGCCTGCTATCAACTTGAGCCCCGACTAAAAAAATTACAAGAAAAATTAATATTTGAGATATTGAAAGATGGATCAGTTTAAAAACCCATACGATAGTCACGAACACAGTTTACAAATACTGGAACTTCTTTACGGCTATGATACTTTTTTAGATAGCCTTGA
>JACCDU010215687.1_pt1 | contig 72816 bp, 85 predicted proteins | sample 7446081 | NCBI WGS metagenome assembly JACCDU01 (sample SAMN15323447, study PRJNA562643) | freshwater metagenome | isolation source: river surface water | place: USA:Blue River Watershed | collected 2017-08-17 | reverse complement strand
ATCAGCTTTTGGTCTTCCGGGCTGCGATGGATGTCTGCGTCTTCCTTGACCAGGCTTTCCATCTGCTGCCGAAGAACCACAGCCTGGTTCTGCAGATCAACCATCTCGGCACGAACCAGAGGGCTTTCCTGGTTTCGCCCACTCAGTGCCGAAAGCTGCTGCAGCACGTCTTCATACTGGCTCTGGATCTCGTTGGCGTTCTCCATCCTCAGCTGCTGTCTGCGCTGGCTCTCCGTCATGTTCAGGAAGTCTTCCCGGCTTCCGTAAGCACCGACGGCTTTTTTCAGCTCGTCCACATCGAGCGTCACGGAGTCAAACCATCCCGTCTTGGTGGCATATTTGGCAACGCCAGCTACCACCTCTTTCGAGACACCCAGCTCTTCAGCCACAGCTTCAATCTTTCCGAGCGCATCGTTGTCGCTTTCGGACCAGTTGAAGATGCTGCCATCCGTATCCTTGATCGTGTTGCCAGCCCGGAGGTCTTCCAGTATCGAGACCCCTTCACCAGCCATGTCCACGTTTTCTGTGGCTCGAAGCATGGTGCTGGTTTTGCTGTCAAAAGCGGCGTTAGCGCTGACTTGAGCCACGCCAGCAGCAATGTTGTCCTTTCCTTCCGTCAGCTCAGGCGACAGGGTGAAACCGTCAGCAGGAGCGTTCAGCCCAGCCGCACCACCAAGGAAACGGGACACCGCAGCGTCGATCACTTCCCGATCGGAGACTTTCACCCCCGGTTGGTTCTGCGCCAGCACACGGAACTGCTCTTCGGTCAGGGCCGCACTGTCTTGGCTTGCTCCCAAAAGCATTTCAAGCGTCTGGTTCGTGAGGGCTTCATCCCGCTCCGCTTTTCGACGTGCCTTGATGAAGTCTTCGTTGGCGCTGCTGTCTGCCAGAACATCAGCGAACTCGTCACGCCCCTGGGACATGAGCGTGCCAACAGAAGCAGGGGTCTGATACTTGCTGGTCCTGAGCGCAGCTTCCAGGTTCGGATCGCTCCGGTATCCACCCCAAGCATTGATCCCCTGTTGCCGGTAGATCTCTTCCGCAACCCGAGCCTGTACTTCACGGGTCATCACCGTGTTTTCCGGCAAACCCAGTTTCGGAAAAAACTCCCGGAAGGTCTCACCGACAATCTGGAAGTCCCCCAGCGGCGTTGCAAACACGCCGTTGTTGGTTGCAGCCACAGCCTTTCCATAGGCCCCACCGGGCTTCTGGAACTCCATCCATTCCGCAGCCGTAGCCTGGCTGGGAACAAAACCGCTGAACTGGCCGGCCACCGGAGACCACATGGCATCCGGGTTTCCGCCACCCTCTCCAGCCATGATGCCGGGAATGTAGCGCGAGAACTCGCTGTCCGGGTGCAAGGCAGACTGCGCTTGTCGGGCCGCATCTCCAAGCGTGCCAGCCATGAGAGCGCCCAGCAGTGCGTTCTCCCGCCGCGATCCCATGTCCCACTCGTGATCCTCGTTCTGACGCCGGGTCGAGGAATTGGTTGCATTGGTCAGGGCACTGTTTGCCTGGATCTTGCCCATCGCTTCCAGCAAGGCTGCGTTCATCCGTTGGGTCGGAACCTCGCTGCGAATGCGAGCCAAGGCACCGGCCACCTGAGACGGATCGGAAACCCCTGCCAGGATTTCCAGCCCCCTTGTCGAAGCTGCATTATCCCGAGCGTCTTCGATCCCGGAAATCCCAGCGTTCAGTTCAGCCCCTGCATTGGTGAAGTTTGCAGCAGCCTGGTTCATGATTTCGGCAGCACGACCCAAGTTGGGAGCTGCCACCGTCTGCCAAGTCAAAGGAGGCATCTGCTACCCTCACACGCTATGTTTCTTGACGTAGGCATCCGCTTCCGCCTGCGACCGACCTTCGGTTGCAAAGCGGCTACGGGCCCGATCTTCGAGCGCCGTGTTGAAGCTCATCCGGGTGTTCGCCAGATTGGTCCGGTAAGCTTCCTTGTTGAGCCGGTACTCGTCCTTCGCCACCTTCAGGCTTTGCAGGCCCGTGTAGATCGAACCCAGAGACGCCAGGCTTTTCATCAGGGAACCAAGGCCATCGGCACCACCGATCTTGTCCCAGAAACCCGTGCCAGCTCCACCAGTTCCTTCCGTGCCCGGAACAACAGGGGCATTGGGATCAACCGGAGCTGCCATTCCCGGAGCCGTGCTGAGCGATCCCGTCGGCATCACGGCGCTGCTTGCCTGTGCCGGGGTGATCTGCGGAACAGCCGCCACCGGAACCGCTGCCGCAGAGGCAGGGACAGCTCCAGCCGGAAAGCCCATGCCACCCGTCAGGAAGCGCAGATCGGTCGAATAGGGAAGCTGGCTGGGAATGTTGTAGCCGTTCATGTTTCTACTCCCACTTCTGTCTTGAAGGGTTAAGGAAACTGACTGGGAATCTCGGTCGTCATGGACGGATACAGCCCGATCATCGACAGGCTCAGATCCACGATGTCACTCCCGGTCAGGAGTGTTCTCTGCAGGAAGATCTCTCTGGTCTCGAACGGATCAGTCAGAGGTTCCTCATTGTCTAGGGACAGTAGCGGATCAAGGACGTTCGATCCAGAACCAAGAAGCTCTTTCCGCCTTTTTTCGATCTCTTCGATCTGCTCGGCAGTGTCTTCACCGATCCTGTTCACCACATCCTGAAGCTCCGAACGCTCGGCGTTCACATATCCCGAAAACACCTGGGCACCAATCTTGGTCAGCTGAAGCAGGTTCTCCGCCTGCATCATTTTCCCCCAGTCCACGAAACCGGCAGGCTGTCCCGAAATCCCTGCAGCGACGTAGCTGAAAGCCAGCTGCGTGATGATCCCTGCCAGGATCACTCCAAGCTCTTCCCCAAACACCTCGACCGCAGCGTTCCCCACCACAGTCGTCACCAGGAAACCTGCCACCGCATTGACCGCAGCCCCTGCAATCAAGGCTCCTGTTCCTGCCAAGCCCATCGACGTGCCCAGGCTGAGATTGGACCCAAGGATCCCGCCAGCTGCTGGAAAGACGATGGCAACCGCAATGGCGATCAGGATGCTGGCGATGATCTTGAACACGCCTTTCTGATACCAGCGGACCTTTACCACTTCGTAGCTGTTGAAGATCAGGTATCGGTTCGACACGGCGAGCTGCGTTCGCTGAGCCAAAGGCAAAAGCCGCAGCGTCGGTTCGTGCAGCGGGAAGATGAAGCCGCTCTCCTCTGGATCAGCCAGTGCTTCCTTGGCGGTGATGTCCACTGACCGCTTCTCGTACACCCGGTTTTCATGAACCAAGCCCACCACCGTCAGCCTGCGCCAGAAAGCGTCTTCATCTTGCCAGACCATCCGGAACCTGTTGACGGTCCTGTTTTCCCGTCCTTGGGTCAGAAACCCTCCAAGCTGAACTCCGGTCACAGGAACCACAATGTCGCTCATGGCCTCGAACCAGAAATCTCCCTTCTTGGCTCCGGCCTTTCCCAGCCCTGCGAAGATCTCTTCGTCAATCGTGATCCAGCTGATCCGGTGATCGAACTGTGACAGGTTCTTGGTCGCAATCCGAAGCGTCGAGACACTCGGCATCTTGAGCGGAACCACATAAGGCCGCAGTCCCCCAAACAGCATACCCGGTCCAGCCTGCCCAGCCTGCCATGCGATCAAGCCATTCTTGGCAATGTTGTACTGGTTGATCTGCGTGATCCAGGTGTTCACATCGGCCATCGTCGCTGCCTGCGTCGTGGCGAGCTTCCGCAGGAACTCGTAGATATACCTCTGACCTTCCTTTTCCTGGGTGTTCATTGCCACCCCATGCAGCATGAAGCAGTGATCCACGTCACCCAGGTTCGGGTTGTCCGACACCGTTTGGAGAAGATCTTCCAGCTTGCTGCCAGTCATCTTTTTGTAGGCTTTTTTCCAGGTCTTCCACTGGCTCTCGAAGTTCGGATGATCGACGTTCTTGTTCCACAGCCGGATCGGCAGCACCGGAAAGAACTCCGGTTCCTGATCCTCGATCCTGCTTTCAAGCGCGTCGATTTCGGGCCACTGCCCTGAACCAAGGCGATAGATCAGCATCCGGCCTTCTGCCTTGCCGGCGTAGCTCAGACGGTCCTGCGTGTCCTGTCGATGATCGAACACCTCTACCAGCTGATCGGTGAAGGTCGTCGTCACGGAAGTCACACTTCCGTTCACGACAGGGCTGCCGACAACAACATCCTCTTCGATCTTCCAGGATCTCCAGACCGTCTTCGTCTGTTCCTGCTTCTTGAAGCTTTCCCGTCCGGCTTCGTTCACCAGCCCGACATCTACCGTCCGGACCCAGACCTTTTTCCAGCTGTCAAAGGATTGGCTGATGTCGGTCTCGGTCTCGGTGATTTCCGTGGTTCCGGTTCCCGTGCTGTCTGTCACCACTGTCCGCACACGCTGCTTCAGAGGAACCAAAGCAACTGCAGGTTCTGTGCTCTGCAGGCTGAAGCCCGTCACTGAAGGAGCTGCCAGATCTCCGAATACCTTGGTTCCCAGGAGCTGAGGCCGCAGGATCTCATCACGCAGAAAAGTGTATTGAGCCACGAGGTAGTATTCGTCATCCGCTCTCATACCGGGATAAACGATCTCCGTGCTGGCATCTTCATAGGTGATGGTCAGCCGGTCGAGCCGTGAGTTGTAATCGTAGATCCAGCCCGACCCTACCCGCTCAGGATGCTTCTCCAGAATGTGCTTTTCGGCCCAGTATCCAGGGCTTGCACTGTCCATGAAAGCTGTGCTGACCAGCACCGTATGCCCTGCAGGAGCCACGATCCGAGCTGCCACCAGATCCGCGTTTACGTTGGTTTTCAGCGACAACTGGCCGTTGGGCATCCCGTCGGCGTAATTGGCCTTCGCCCAGCGAAACAGGTTGATCTGGTTTCTGGCAGGACCGTTCAGCAGCACCCTCTGGAAGTGATCTCCAAGCCCTCTGGTTCCGCTGCTTTTTTCTGGAGCCAGGACATAGGACACCACACTTGATCTCAGATAGCGCAGCCGTCCTTCCGTATCCCCGGCCATGTTATACGCCAGGGACGAAACGTAGATCTTCTTCGTGGAGCTGAAGACACCCACGTCAAGGAGCCAAGCCAACCTTGAGCCGCATCTCTGCGATCACCTCGTTGATTTCGGTGTTCGTCAGCTGCGTCGGAGCAAGCAAGCCTTCGTCGATCGACTTCTGGGCAATCCAGCCGTCGAGGAACATCTTCGAGACCTTGTAGGCTGCGTCCTTCTTGTAGCTCTCCACCTGTTCGGTCAGCAGGGCTTTCTGCTTGCCAAGGTATCCCACCACCGGAGTCGTCCCATCCGTCCGAGTGTCCATCGTCTGGGCTCTTGCCCCTTCGACCTGTTCGGCCACCAGCTTGCGCTGCTCAGCCAGCGTATCCAGCTGCGCTTTCGCCAGACCAGCAATCGGGGTCGTCCCGTCTTTCAGGGTGTTCTTGGTCTGGCTCCGTGCCGTGTCGAGCTGCTCGTCAGCCACCTCGATCTGCTTCTGCGTCAGCTGGTAGGCTGCATCGGCCTGAGCAATACTCACCAGGACCTGAACCACCTGGGCTTCCAGAAGCTCGGTTTGCCTGCGTGCAGCCACCAGCTGCATCTTGGCCGTCTCAGCCTGGATCTTGGCCTGAACCACTTCGATCTGGGCCCGCTGTGCAGCAGCCTGCGCCGTCACCGATTGCCAGTAAACCTGATCCCTGGTCAGCACAAATTGCAGCGAAGAGCCAAGAGCAGAGGTCATCAGCTCCAGGATCATCTTGGCATACTGGTCGCCGCTGATCCGGTTGCGCTCGAACTCCAGCTCGATCTGCGAGCGGTAGGCTGCAACGAATTTCTCAAAGGCCCCGTCACCTTCGACCATCCCCGTCGTCACGTCTTCCAGCTTGGGCTTGTTTTCCTCGCCCAGCGGAGGATCCAGAGCAGGGATCTCGAAGTCGGGGTCGTTGAAATCCAGAGGGGGAACCGTGATCGGTTGCCGGAGGTCGTCGTAGATCTCCTGCGCGCGGGTCTCGATCGGGTCAAAAGGCATGGCCTGTTCCTCTGGCTCTGGTCGTTCAAGGCGTTTGGGGCTGGATCCGCTCCAGCCCCTCAACTCGTCTCAGGATCAGTCGGCGTTTCCGCCCAGCCTCGCTGCCGCTTCCTGTTGCCGGGCCAGCTCTTTCAGCTCCTGTTCGGTCAGCATCGGCAGAACCTGGATGTTGAACTCTGGAACCATTCGGGTGCTGATCCCGACTTCCTCACCCCGGCTGTTCTTCTTGACGGTCACTTGCTGAAACTTCCGCGACATCAGCTCGTCGTAGATGATCTGCGGAATGTGGTAGCCGTTGTCAGTAGCTTCACCAAAGGGAACCAGCTTGCGCACCGTGCCCAGATACTCGTTGGCGACGGTGATCACCTCGCCCGGAATGTCCCGCTTGCGGGGATCCATGTTGGTGATGCGGCAGCGAACCAGCTTCAGGGCTTCAAGACGAAGCTCTTCTCGCATCCGGGCTTCTTCTTCTTCCTGACGCCGACGCACTCGCTTGCGCACATCAGCTTCTTCGGGACGCTGTGCAGCTTCTGCCGCTTCGATCTTCGAGCGCAGGGACTCGATGCCGATGTTGTTCGAGAAGGTCAGCCCGAGATTGCGTGCCTTGGTTTTCAGCATCGCAAGTTCCGAAGATCCGGTTCCGCTCATGCGGTTGCGGGGAGCGTCTTCGTAAGCACTGTCGGGATGTTCGAAATCGGCTTGGTCTTCGGTTTCGGTGTTCATCTGGGATGTCTTTCCAAAGGTTGCAGCAGGAGGGGGTTTCCCCCCTCCCACTTGGTTTCAGGCCTTACTGGCGAGCCACGGCACGGACCACGGCCAGGCGTTCCGGACGCATGACCAGGATCCCGTAATACCACTTGATCGAGCTGAACCCGATCTCGCCGTAGGGATCGGCCCGGTTGGCGATGGCTTCACCCGGCATCTTGGTGATGATCTTGAACTTCACCCCGCCTTTGCCCATCTGGAAGCCGATCGTGGTGAAGCTTTCAGCCCCCACCACCAGCAGCGGATAGACGTTGTAGCGCCCGTTGGTGGCACGGTAGCCGGGGTTGGTCGCCACAGCAGCACCGGCACCAGCGTAGTGCAGCATCTCCGGAACCACGACAAACCGGAAGTCACCAATCGCGCCGATCTCACCTTGCAGAGGCTGAGCAGCCCCGGCGTACTGGTGAACCGGGATGAACGCCGGGTTGTTGAAGGCGTCCACCATGGTCCGCAGCGTGCTTTCCATCTCGGTCCCGCAGTACATCACCCAGCCATCGTTGATGGTCCGGGTGTCGATCATCCGCGATCCGGTGATGATCGTGGTCTCACGCGGCGTCCGGTTTTCCTTCAGGATCGTCGCCAGACGCATCAGGTTGGCGTAGGACAGGATCGCTGCTCCGGCACCTTCCGCAGTCACGGTCGAGAACGAGGTGGCAGCGCCAGCCCAGACCACAGTGCCAGCCGCGTTCAGCAGGTCAGCCTGCAGAACCGCTTCGGTCAGCTGCACGGCACCCGACACCAGTTCACGCGAGATGTGCCCGTAGAGCTCATCGTCGCTGTCGAAGTCGAAGGACTCCTGCGTGAACTCGGTGAACATGCCGAACTTGTCGATCGACCCGATCCGCTGGATACGGGTAAAGCCGACACGGTTCACACGCCCACCGTTTTCGGTCAGGGCCGGGATACGGCCATTGATCGAACCGATGTCTTTCGAGGAGCCATACAGGTTCCCCAGGCGAGCCGATTTCGACACACCGGCGTTCAGTGCCTCAACAGCAGTCGCGTTGGCATTGGTGTAGGTGGCAGCCAGACGACCCGTGGACGAGCTCAGGGTAATCGTGGCAAAGCCGCTACCAGCCGAACCGTCAGCACCAGCAACAGCGGTCAGGGTGGCACCAACGTTGGCGTTGATGGCGGTCACCCAAGCCGCTTTCGAAGCGTTGGGGGCAGCCAGAACAGCAGCCGGGAAGGTCACCGTCCATTCGGTCGCAACCATCGTGGCCCCGGCAGCGTCGATGCCCTGATCGTTGATGTTCCGATCATCGAGCAGCGGCACATACTGGAGCACCTTCATTTCCTTGCCGAAGTGCTTCGGCATGGAGGTGACGTCGGCCATGGGCATGAAGTACATGTCCTTGCGCGCGTCAACGATCGCCTTCCGGTTCCAGTAGGACGTGTTGATCTGCGGCCCGATGTTCGAGGCGACCGAGTTGTAGGGGTCTTTATACTGCATCACCATCTGGTGAGTTCCTTCTCATTTTCCGGACGAGTTACACCCGCTGACGCAACGGATTCAGCTTAAGGAACTCTTCGTCCGAAAGGTTCATTGGATCGAAGTCAGCATCACGCTTTGCCGGGCTTCCGGATCGGGAAGGCATGGCAGCCTTCACACGGGGATCCACGGCAACAGCAGCCTTCTTCGGAGACGCTGCACGAACTTCCAGCACTTGCTTCTGGTTCGCAGCTGCAGGGGTCTGAGCCGTGGTCGGCGGCTTCAGGTCTGCAGCCGGATTGCCTTGTGCGGCAGGAGTCCGGGATTGCTGCGCACGCTGGGCCAGCTCAGTCCCTACCTGCTGGTAGGCTTGAATGAAGGGCAGCGTCGTCGGCAGCTTGCCAACCATCTGTCTGCGAGAAACCTCACCAGCAATCTCGTCGTAAGCACCAGACTGCTTGTGCTCCAGCATGACCCGGAGAATTTCCGGATCTTCCCAGAGGCGTTTCTTGGAAGCTTCGTCCCAAGTCTGATTGATCAGGGTGACGACAGACTTGCCCTCCTGGGTAGAGACCACATCATCCAGGACAGTGCGAAAGTTGTGTTCCTGATCAGAGACCGCGTAAGACTTCGGCGTGTAGGCGTTTTCTTCACGGGTGTCGAGATCCAGAGGATCAATGTTCCCGTCCTTCAACAGCTTGGCGATCGCCTGGGGATTCTTGTTCTGAATGTCGATCAGGAACGAGAGTTTCCCTTCGTCGAGCAGCTTCGCATCTTCGAGCATCCGCATGAGCTTCAGGTTCGGCTGAAGCGCCATGAGCTTCTTGGTGTAATTCGCCCCCATCTGCATGAGGCGAACAGCTTCTTCCGGGCTTTCGAGCTTGATCTCTTTTCCGTTCGCTCGGAACGGTTTCATCATCTGCTCGTAGAAGCCCTTGTAGTCAGGTTCCGAAGTCGAGCCAGCTTCTTCCTGGCTTACTCCTTCAGCGGGCTTTTCGGCTTCCGTGCCCTTGCCGGTTTCGGTTTCGGCTTCGGTTCGGGTTTCGGCTCCGGCTGCGGCAGCGGGTTTTTCTGCGGGCTTGCTTCCGCCTTTGACGAACTCGTCGTCACCAAGATCTTCGGCTCCGGTGTCTTCTTCTCCAGCGTCGGTTCCGGCGTCTTCGGCAAAACCGGCTTCGGCTCCGCTTTCGGTGCTTCCGTCTTCGGTGCTTTCCCCAGCATCCGTTTCAGCCAGCTCAGCATCCTGTTCTTCCTGTTCCTGTTCCTGCGCTTCTTCCTCCCCGGAGCCAATCCGGGGAGGGACCATCATCTGCAGCATCTCTTCGTCGGAGAGATTCAGAAAGTCTTCTTCCGTCATCTCCGCCATGTCAGTTCACCAGATCGTCGTTCATCTCGTCGATCAGTTCACGCAGCTCTTCGATGGCTTTTTCCGCTTGGTTCCCATTGGCACAGACACTCGACAGATACCGACGCAGCGCACCGGGGCCGTAAACATCGGTGCTCAGAGCGTTCTTGGCCGAGTCGGGAAGCCGGGGATCACCCATCAGCAGCGTCATCCGGGCAGCCTCATCCCGGAAATAGCCGACATGGATCACGGCCTTGAAGTCGGCATTGTCGAAAAGACGCAGCACAGCATCACGCAGAGCCACGCCTTCTTTGGCCTCCTCCATGGAGATCATTGCTTCCTTCATTTCATCGGTGTTCGACATCGGGGTTCCTCAAGTTCTACTTTTGGGGTTTCAAACCCCAAGCGTGTTCAACTTGCCTGCCCGATCCGCTACTTTCGCGTAACCGATCGCCCCTTCAATGTCACCCGATATATCATCAGATTTTTTCGAAGAAAGCATTGATTTCACGATTTCCAGATTGGTGTTGCCACGAGACTGCTCACTTTGCTTCTGCATATCTCTGGCGTGCTTGGTTCCGGTCTCCTGCTCAACAAAGTCGAGATCCGCCAGATCAGCAGTGCTGTTGGCTGCACGAGCATCCGCCATAGCCTTCTCGGCCTGCGCAATCTTCAGTCGAGAAGCAGCTTCGATCTCCGCAACTTCAGCTTCCATCCTGCGCAATTCCAGGGCTTTCAGGGCTTCCTGATGCGGATCCTGTGGAGGCTGGTAGTTCTTCAGCATATGCTCCAGAGCCGGCATCCTGCGCAGCCGGGCGATCTCTGCGAGGATTCTCAGAACCACGTCCTGAGACACTGCAGGTCCGATGGTCTGAAGCATGAAGCCCAGATCCTGCGCCTTGGCCTCATCCACCTCGACCGTGGCAATGTCGATCCGAATGTCAAAGCGGCCCTTCAGATCAGCCCTGCGCACCTTCACGAACTGGGTGTTGGTGATCCGGATGACTTCCTCTTCTGACAGGAAGATGGCGTTCATGGCAGCAATCTTGCTGCCGATCTCCTGCATCCCTTTCACCAGTCGCCGCAGGATGCCCATTTCCCGCTTGCCAGCAGCGTCCAGCAAACCCTTGATACCAGCCGCCACGTCACCATAGGCCTGACCCGACAGGCCACCAGAAAACGCTTTCACCCCCGTCAGGGCTTCAGCTTCCTGGTTCTGCATGGCGTACATGTTCATGGCCGAAGCCGGGATCTCCGGGTAGGTGTGCTGGTACACCGCCAGCCTGGGATCGGTTCCGGGGTTGAACTCGTAGTCCTGCCCTTTTTCATATTTCCTGCGATTGGTCACATCCAGGAAGCCTTTGGCAACGCCCGTCTGCGCATTGGCCGACCGACCCATGAGGTCGATCATTCCACGGGACAGGGCTCCCAGGATCATCTGGTTGTCTTCCAGCAACTCCGCATCAGGCTCACCCGTCATCTCGCGCAGACGAGGCATGTAGGGAACCACGACAAACGGCAGCTTCCCGTCCGGAAAGGGGCTTTCCTCGCAGCGCACCATCACATCACCGATCCAGGTGCAAACGATGGGATGCAGCTTCTCGTCCCCATCTTTTTCGTAAAAGCCCCAATACTCGTAGGCCGTTGCCTTGCGCCGAAGGGTGTCTTCGAAGTTGGTTCCGTTGGTCGTCGAAGGCGTGTGATCTCCATCCGAGAGAACGCCCTGCGCACTCCAGTTCACCGCCTCCAAGTTCTTGTAGCGACCCTCGGCAATGCACTCTGCCTTGCTGGTCTCGAAGGACAGAATGAAGAAGTTCGCCTTTTCCGGATCTCCTTCCGCCGTCGGATCCATGTAGCAGTTGTCCGGATTGAGCAGCCGGACAGTCGGACGGTTCTCTTCCAGCTCTTCTTCTTCGACCTCTTGTTCTCCGACTTGAATGGCCGTGGCAGGCATTCCGCTTTCCACGCTGTAATCCACAGCCGCTTGCAGAGCCGGATCAAGATCCAGGAATCCGTTGGGGTTTTCCTGCTTGAGCTGGATCGCCGCCTGCAGAGCCTGGATCTCTTCCGGCGTGCTTGCCATCTGGAACTGGTACACAGGCACCATCTTACGGACGATCTTCACCTTCCGTTGCCAGCCCACCTGAGCCACGACAGTCCCTTCATCGACCGCCGCACGAACGTATTCGTCGATCAGCTTGACCCGGTTCAGCTTCGTCTCGAACTGGTTGTTCAGCACCAGCTCATTTTGTCGGGCCGACAGCTCGTCCTCAAAGGTCACAGGCTCCGCCTCGAACAGCTTCTTGTTGTTCAGGAACGGCTCCGTCAGCGCTGCATAGCGCCACTCAGCCTGACGCCGGACCAGCTTCGGCTGAACCTTCGAGCGGTTCGGATCTTCCTTGCTGCCTTCTCGGTTTCGGGCCTTGGCAGCGTTCGGGGGATTGCGCAGCCGACGCCAGCGATGGATGTCAGCCAGCCAGGCATCATGCCCGTCTTTCGCCATCGTCAGGTCCTTTTTCAGGTCCATGACTTTCGGCTCTTTCTTCCATTCGGTCAGCTTCTTTGCCGGCCCTGCCGCCAGCATCATCTCTTTCCGGCCACTGCGCAGAAACTCTTCGTCGTTCATCGTGCGTCTCCGCTTTCCAGCTGAGCCTCTGCACAGACCTCTTCGATCCGGCAAAGCGTCTTCAGCTTGTTGTTCGCTCTCCGCAGAGCCAGGGTGTTGTGGACATACCCCTCAGCCAGCTGCCCCATCAGGCCGAGCTCGCCTTGGTATTCCGGCTCCTCCTCAAAGAGGCTGGCCGGTGGCTTGATTTCCGGATCCGCCCTGACTCTATCGCACCCGCTCAAGGATGCGCAGAATATCGTCAGGCACAGGAGTCGAGTAACCATTTGCGTTCCTCAGATCCGCTTGCGTTTCCCGACCCAGATCCCGGATAGAGTTGTTCGCTTGGTTCAGGTTATCCGTCATTTCCATGATGGATTTCAAGCGATCTATCTTCTGGTCCTGATCTTTGATCTGCTGCTGTGCAGCCTCAAGCTCGATCTTCAGATCCTGGTTCTCTTTTAGTTTCCAGACCACAAAGCCCCCGAGCGCCAGCACGAGAGCCAAGATCACCAGGCTTGCGATCATCCGGGGCGAGATCACAACAGCCGCCCTTTGCGCAGCCCTTCCATGCACAGGGCATGTTCCTCTTTGCGCCGGGTCACCAGACCAGGGAGCGTCCGTCTCGGATTGCCCGCCTTTGTGTAGAGCAGAAGAGCATTGCAGGCTTCCGTGTACTTGCCTTGGTTCAGCCGCTTGCGGGCGATGTTCTCGCAGTACACTCCGGTCCCGAGATTGTAGGCAAAGCTCAGGAAAGCCGCTTCCGTTTCTGCAGGCAGAGCAGGCTTCGTGCAGGAACGCATCTCGTCGAGGAACCAGCTCAAGCGCCGCATGAGCATTTCCTCACATTCCTTGGTCGTCTTCTTCTGCCCCATCCGCACGTTCAGCGTCTCCCCGAAGCAGATCGTGGGAATGCCAACCGGATCCAGATAAGCTGCCGTCCGCAACCCTTCGCTCTGCTTCACGATCGGGAAAGCAATCAGCACCACCACAAGGGCTGCGACGAAGTTCATCCTGTGGTTCGGCTTAGCCATTCTCGTCATCCCGAGCTTGTCGGCTCTGGGCCCACATCCGGACACCAAAGCCCGCAGCAGTCAGAACCACCACCATGATCGCCCCATGCTCAGGGCTCGTCAGCGAAGCGAAGTAGGGAGCTGCAACCTCAAGCCCTGTCACCACAGCAGCCCCTGCCCACAGAAGCCAAGGCAGCCACCGACCCTTCAGCGTCTTTTTTCGGGGCGTGTACTTCTTTCCGGAGGGAATCCGCATCTTGCCACCTCAGCGATGAAGGAAAACCCGGACATGTTCCCAGGCCTGAGCCACGACGATCAGCACCCCGGTCAGAAAGATCATTGACTTGAAGATCACCCTGCCGGTGTTGACCCCCACCAGGAGCGTGTCGATCTGGGTAGCTCTCGAAGGCTGGCCTTCATGGGGAGGTCGCATGAAGAAATCGTGGAGTTCCTTCAGCATCTGGGCATTTTGAGGATCCTGCATGGTGTCGTCTCGCGGCTGCTCATGATCTGGTTCCATGATCAAATCCCTCCTCAGAGCGTCATGGGCAAAGCTTCGACGGATGCGACGATTGCTTTGATGCTTCCTTCATCCTGAGCTTGTTGGATCTGGCTGATGCTGCCGAGACGAACCTGCTCCAGCTGAGCTCCGTACAGCCTGAGCAAAGACGACATGTTGATCCATACTTGAGCCAGCTGGTAAGCGGTAGGCGCTGTGATGCCGATCTCTGCGCTCAGGAAGGGGAAATCTTCGAGAGACTCCGGTTCCGGAACCAAAGCGATGTAGCTCAGAGCTTCCGCTTCTTTCCTCTGGTAGATCATCTCCTGCCCAGGAATATCAGTGATCAGCGGAAGTCTCAACTCTCCTATACGTTGATTTACCCGACGTTCAGCATCTTTTCGACAATCATTCAGGTAGGTCTCTTTCTCCGTTTCGGTCCGAAGATCAACCCATTCCTCAGAACCAAGATCAAAGCTCCATCCCTCTCCGGGCTTCTCCGGATATTCCAGAATTCCCCCGTCCTTGATGTAATGGCTTCGGGCTGCTGAAGCGGCTGGAAGCAGACCTTCTCCGGGCTGGGCTTGCAGCAGGTAATCATCCTCTGCGCAAATCCCACTTCGCAGCACCCGTCCGCTGATCGGATCATAGACCGTGAAGTTCATCATCGCCTGTATTGCACCGCCTGAATGGAAACGTCGTGGCACTTGAAGAAGGCGTAGCCATTAAGGATGTACATATCGACCGTATAGGTCGTGGCTCCGCCTGCCGTGTCCGGATCATAGAACGCGAAGTAGGGCGAGATCCGAGCAGCTGTGTAGCCTTGGTGGAAGCTCTTGATGATCGTGCCTCCCCGCTTCACATCGAAGACGATGCTGGTCCAGGTCCCGTTGTTTGACTGGTTGTTGTTTGCGCTCACCGCGAAACCGATGAAGGTTCCCACTCCAGCTCGTCTGGTCATGGTCAGCGAGATCAGCTGCGTCGGCGCTGTATAGACCGCGCCAAGATAATCCGTATTGGCCGAAGCCGGGACCGTCACCGCCTGGCCTGCAATGTTCAGCGTATCGACCTGGATCGTCCCCAGGTTGGCTGAGATTGCAGAAAGATCCGTGACCGACAGCTTGTTTGCGGTAACCGATCCATCAAGGATGATGTTGTTGGCCGAGATCCTTGCTGTGCTCACAGACCCGCCTGCAGGATCAGACAGGGACACCAGCTCAAGTTCTGCGCCTCCCGTTCCTGCCTTGGCTCGCATGACGATGCTGGCTGCCTGGATCCCGTCCAGCGTTGCCTTCGCCTGTTGTGTGATGCTGGCAATCGAGTTTGCGGTCAGCACTTCATAGTCGAACTTGTGAACCAGGAAGGAGCAAGCCACACGAGGCCCTGCCAGGTTCCACACACCCACCAGCTGAATAAAGAAGTTCGGACTTGCTCCGGGCACATGTCCTGCCGGGCGCTCGATCAGGATCTCGAACGTCTGGACAGTCCCGATCTCGTTCTTCAGCTGCGTTCCAAGGTTCACATCTCCATAAACCGGAGTCGTTCCTTCCCAGCCTGCCCGCACCCCTGTCGAAGCAAAGGAACCAGAGACCAGCTCCACTTCCCCGCGCACCAGCACTCGATCCGGGTTTTTGCTCGCAATCAGTCCATTGCCCACCACCGACAGAGACATCTGCGGATGGTTGCTCGTCGGAGACGCAGCAGAGGTCATCAGGACGGCATTGAGATATTTCACCCCAGTCGTCTGCTTTGCCGTCGTGGATCCGCCCGAGTTCGACAGTCCCACGAAATCAGGGTTGGTTCCCGGCCACAGGTTGAAGACCGGATTTCGAGACACCCCTCCCGAAGACACTTTTGCTGCCGCATCCCGATAGGTTTTGGCGGTGGCTTCAGCCGCCTGCGCACTGCTCGATGCCGTCGAGGCTTCACTTGCCTTGGTCGTCGCGGTGGCTGCGTAACCACTTGCCAAATCTGCCGAAGTGTCGGCTTCTCCCGCTTTTGTCGTCGCTGTCGTAGCTGCGGTTGCTGCGGTTGTCGCACTGCTCGATGCAGCCGAAGCAGACCCCGCAGCGTTACTGGCCGACGTGCTTGCCTGGCTTGCGGAGGTGCTTGCTTGCCCCGCACTGGTTGCCGCCTGCCCAGCAGACGTATTCGCCTCGGAAGCCTTGGTGCTCGCCAGAGTTGCCGACCCACTGGATGCTGTCGCAGAGTTGCCTGCGTTGGTGGCATGGGTCTCGGCGTTTTGTGCCGACTGAAAGGCTGCGTTTGCAGACTGCTCAGCCAACAGCACTCCGGTCACTTCTTCGACCAGGATCTCACCGACTCGGATCACGGCAGCTTTGGTTTCTGCCAGACGAAGCCCAAACCGGATGAAAGGCGAAGTTGCCATACCAGCCAGAACCACGGACACACCTGTTTCCGTCGCCTCGGCAAAAACCGCCGTAACCACATGGACCGTGCTTCCAGCTGCATAGCCGATGGCGGCAGAAGTGTTGGCCGTCAACTGCTGGTAAGTGCCGTCAAGAGTCGTCCCAACCAGGTTCAGCTGGATCGGCGTGCCTCCCGTCACTGACACCACCCGAAACTTGGCCGTGATCTTGTACTTCTTCCCCGGAGCCACGAGCACCCCTCGGTGCATCAGGCTGGCCCCGACAGTCGAGGGGCTCCACTCACAGGCTGCTCCGAAGTTCACATCACCCGTTACTGCAACCATGCTGGTCTGGGCTTGCTGAACTGCAGGATCTCCCGTCCTGCTGGACTGCCAGTAGATCAGCCCGTCCTTGAAGCTGCTGGGCATGGCAGGGGCCTGAGCCAAGACAAGCTCGGTGCTTTTTCTTGCGCTCTCAGCCTTGCCGAACTCCGTGGCTGCAACGAGAGAGAAATCCTCGGCATCGCTGCTAAAGCTCAGCGCCCGTTCCGCTTCATCAAAAGACGCCTTGGCGTAGGTGCTGGCTTCCAGTGCGGTCGTGACATCTTCGACCCGCAGCTCCCCCACCCGGATGACAGCGGACTTGGCTTCGTCGATCCTCAGACCAAACCGGACAAAAGGCTGCGTGCCGATTGCCAGACCAACATCCGTCACTCCGAGACCGGCAGCCTGGGCGTACACCACCGTCAGCGTGTGGACCGTCGAGCCGACAGCATAGGCAACAGCGTTGCTGGAATAGGCAGAGACAGCGGCATAGCTGCTGTTCAGGGTCTGAGCCAGAACATCCAGCAACACCGTGGTTCCGCTGGACACCGACACCACCTTGAACTTGATGGTGATGCGATACTTGCGTCCCGGTCCTGAAAGGACACCCCGATGGAGAATGGCCTGTCCCAATCCCGTCGGGGACCAGTCACAGGCAGGCCCGAAAGCTGCATCTCCCGTAACCGCAGCCAGGTTCACCTGAGAACCAACAAGCGCAGGATCACCTGATGCCGACGTTCTCCAGTATTTCAGCCCTTCCTGGAAATCCCAGGGAAGCACCGGAGCTCGTGCCACCAGAGCTTCTGCGCTGGTTCTCGAACTCTCGGCGCTGAGCGAGCTTTGCTGGGCTGCGGTGGCAGAGGTCGAAGCGTCATCGGCAAAGCTTTCTGCCAGCTGCTTCTGAGCCAAGGCAGCCTGGGAATGAGCAAGCGCAGCGTCCCGGTATCCCAGTGCTGTGTTCGAGAAGCCGCTAGCTTGGTCTCGATAGGTCTCCGCCTCAAGCGAGTAATCCCGCGATGCAATCGAATGATTGAGTGCATCGGTTACATAGGTCTCGGCCCGCTCTGCCTCGTTGGTAGCGGCAGAGGCTGCGCTGCTGGCGTCGTCCCGAAAGCTTTTGGATTCGAGCGACCAGTTCCTCGAAGCCGTGGCATGAGAGGCCGCTTCCGTCACACTCGTCGAAGCGTTCTCGGCGTAGCCCGATGCAGCTTCGGCAAAGTCTCCGGCAGAGATCTCCGAGTTGCTTGCCAGGATCGCAGAGTTACTGGCTGAAGACGCTGACCCTGCAGCATCGCTGGCCGATGTGGCTGCTGCCTCCTTGTGGTTGAAAGCCGCCGAAGCATGGCTCCCTGCAAGCCCTGCCGAAGTCGCTGCGCTGATCGCCTGCTGCTGAGCTGCCGTGGCGCTGCTCGACACCCCATCCACGACAGCGTTGACCAGGTTGAGACTGGTCTGGGCTGCATCCGCTGCCGTCACAGCTCCGCTTCTGGCCTGAGCTGCCAGACCGGACTCCTGCACCGCCGTCGAGCTTGCTGCCTCAGCGTCGATCTTTGCCTGGGCAGCCAGACGTTCCCAGCCGTAGGCATCTGCCGCAAAGTCGCGTGCTTCGTCCCGCTTCACACCCGCCTGGACATTCGCCTCGATCGCAGAAGCTGCATAGGCTTCGACCTGATCGACATAGCCTTCGACCGTCACTTGCAGTCCAGCCAAAGCAGAGGCTACACCCAGTGCGTCGTTCTTCGCTTCGACAGCCGCTTCCATCGAGATCTCGGCAGACCCTGCAGAACCGTCAGCTGCCACCTGTGCCGTCAAGGCAAGCTGTGCCTTGGCCGTGGCAACGGCAGCACTGTCAGCCGCCTCGCTTGCTTTCTGGATCGCCAGCTGGGCCGTGCCGGTCATATCGACCACAGCTTCGGCTGCATCCAGGAGCAGATCCAGGTTGTCCGCCAACCGGGCCATCTTGTCGTAGGCCGTGTTGATGAACTCGTTTACATGCTCCGCTTCGAAGTCATACTTCCGCATCAGATCCACCCGGCCCTGCTGAAACGATCCTGGCTCCAGGTTTCGGCAGCCTGATACAGGTCTCCCTTCTCGGTCTGTTGGCAGGTCATCTCATAATAGGCCAGCAGCTCTTGCGCCTTGGACAGGTGCTCCGGCCCAGTCATCGAAGAGAAGACCTTGTGTCCGATCCAAGCCCGCAAGGCTCCTTCCAGAGCCAAGGGCAAACGGATCTCCTGCGACAGATCGAGGCCCGAAGTCGTCGAGATCACCAGCTCCGGGTGCCGGGCCTGATAGATCAGCCGGTAGCCCACAGCCGGAACCGCATCAGGAATCTGCAGGCAGTCAAACCCAGCCGTGAACAGGCTGTCCGGATCGAGAGCGTTGTTCAGGCTCAGCGGCTCTCCCACCTCGTCATAGACTTCCAGGATCTTGATGACATCCCCGATGAAGGGGTTTTCCGGACCATCAATGATGTACTTGGTCGGGCCGACGGTGGTGTTGGTTCGAGCGTGCTCGGGCCGCAGGTAATACAACGTGAGCCCCATCACGGTCTCCACATAGACCGCTTTCTCCAGAAGCTTGAACCTCCCGTAGAGATCCAGGAGCCCTTGGTTCACCAGCGTCAGCAACCGGGCATGGTGCGCGTCAGGGATGTTCCCCATCCCGTTCCCACTCATCGGCAGGTTCGCCAGCTCGCTGTAGCTCAGATCGCGGAACAGGTTCGAGAGCAGCATGTCAACCTCATGTCCTTGTCCGGCTCAGACGATGTAGGAAGCCAATCCTGACTGCCGGGTTTCGCTTTCATCTGTCTCGAAGAGCCAAGCTTCAGGGCCCTTCTCGACTGGCACGGCATCCTCACTGGGCTTCCACGGCGTCAGGTGCATCAGCATCGAAATCGTATCGAGGCAGTCGTCCTTGCCTTTCAGCCCGTTCACCGTTGCCAGTGTGATTTCCGAAACAAACTGACCCATGATCTTCGAGGACTTCAGCTCGATCGGTAGATAGATCTTGCCTGCCTTGAACAACGGAACCACGAGGTTGAAACGGGACAGCTTGTTGGTGACTGGCCGGATCCCTGGCTTTCCCTTTTCCTGCGCGAAGTTGAACCAGATGTTCCGGCTCATCATCTCGCCTTGGAGCCACTGGATGAACGCCCCTTGCTGCCCGGTAATCTCCACCCCCACAGACTGAGGGCGGTACTCGGACACCAGCCTGAACAACGCATCTACGGTCTTGTCCATTGTCTGGCGGGCACAGACCCCGTCCACCCAGAACCAGTCACCATTTGCGTTGTAGGCCCAGACCGAGATCACTGAGTTGTCAGCGGTCTCTCGATCCGAAGTCGCAAAGTCCGTCGTGATATAGAAGTTGAACTTGCCCTTGTTATTAAGCAGTTCTTGTCTCTTATACCAGCGAATTTCGTCATCCTGAACCAGGCGATCTTCTTCCGTCGAGATCCTCAGCATCAGCTCCTGATAGAACGATGCGAGCTTTCCTTCGAGCAAAGCCTTCTGATACTGCTGGTTCACGAAGTCATAGGTGAAGCGATCTTCCCAGGCACCGTGGAACTCTTCCTTCGTGCAAGGGAATCTCTCACACACAGGCCAGACGTTGACCTTCCAGGCTCCGCTTTCCACCGCAGCGTAGAGCACATCGTTCTTGGCGAAGGGCGTCCCGTTGAAGATGATCTTCCGCCGCGTCGGATGCAGCGCATAGTCGATCCCTTTCGAGATCGTGTCAGAGATCGTTGCCATGGCTGCCTTGCTCTTGGCGTCTTCGTCGCTGACCAGATCATCCAGCACTGCCAGCACAGGCCGCTTCCCGAACACCTTGGTTCCGCGCAAGCCAGACTTCGCACCGAACATCTTGCAACCAAGGATCGTACCTTCCTTGCCATTCGAGCGAAGATACTCGGCAGTCTTGAACTCAAGGTAGTTGTCGTTGAAGGTGGCTCCCTGAGCCGGCAGCATCGTCTGCAGGAAATCTGAGTTCGTCCACCGAAACTCGACGTTCTTTCGCGCAGACTTCACACCGTTGTCCATCGAGTCCGAGATATAGATCATCCCCTCGACAGGCCCGAAGTCGTCAATCTCGCCAAACACGGCGAGATAGAGAACCAGGTACTCGAACATCAGTGTCGTCTTTGCCAAACCCCGAGCACAGAGGTTGGCGATCCTGGGATCCTTTCCCTGGATCAGATCCAGCATGGCAAGGTGGACAACGGGGGTAAGGTTCTGCTCGCCTGTTTCCCCGTTGACCAGCTTGACGAAGTTCATGAACTTCAGGGCAAAGGTTCCCGGAAGATAGTGACCCGAGTTCAGTCGAGCGTAATCGACCTCATCGAGCCACTCATCAACCGTTTTCCTCACCAGGTTCATGTCGAAGCGCTTACTTCGTCAGACCCTTCACTGCCCACATCGCAGCTTCTTCCGCCTTGGTGATCGCCAGCGAGATCTCCCGCGACGAAGCAAAGCTCGAACAGGTGGTGATGAAATCGCGGATGATGTCCTTCACCGTCTGAACCTGGGCCTTTTCCACATCGGTCAGCACACGATACTCGTGCCGAACCACGTTGTTCACCGTGCGCTCATCCGACACGCTCGACACGGTTTCCGCCTTCACTTCTTCGGTCATGCTCACTCTCTTTCTCCAGGGTTGCTGATATGCCGGTCGTCCTTTCCGATCCGGCGCTCCTCCATCGTCACCAGAAACACGACACAACACAGTGCGTGCCACAGGTGCGAATACTGTGTCTCGGGATCCAGCTCCCCCATCAGGAAGCTCGTGTTGGTCGGGCCCTTCCCACCCCACCACGCCCACAGATGCCGCATGGCAGCTGCGAACACTCGCCCCCAGCCCATGCCTTTTTCCCAGTTCCGTTCACCGTACTTCTGGGCTCCGAAGGTCAGCACCGTCGCCAGAGCGAACACAGCCTCCGGGGGAACCAAGTCCATACGAACCTTCCCACCGTCGTCCTTCCAGCCCTCACTCATCGCTGCCCCCGATCTCGATCGCCTCTTCAATCGAGCCGTTCTCCCCCCGCACAAGCGGTTGGTGAGCAATGGTCCGGGTGGTCACACCCATCTGGATGAGCTCACGCTGCATCGCAGCCAGCTCCCTCAGCTGACCCCGCAGATCCTCGGTTCCATTGTTCGAGGGCATCTCCACCGAAAGCGCGATCTGCTTTTTCTCGGGCGCTTTCAGGTGCGTCATCAGCGAGTTTGCCGCCTCGGTCTTCACCTTGTCCGACACACCACTGCTCCGCATCAGCGAAACCTGCAGGTTCACCGCTTCCTGGAAAGCGTGCTGGTTCATGATCCACGCCGGGATCAGAGCCTGCTCCATGATCTTGTTGACCAGTTGGTTCCGGTTGTACGCCGCAACATAGGCACTGATCTGCTGGTTGTCGCAGTTCATCGACCGAAGCCGGGCATACCTTTGCGGAAAGGTCCGGACCCACGAATCCATGTTCGTGTAGCCCATCAGCTTGAACGAGCAATACATCACCGCGTTCATGTAATCCGCGATCTTGTACCGCCCTTCCTGCAGCACCTTCGTATAGCTGATGAAGTTGTTCCTGATGACCTCAGCGGCTTCCGGGTCCGTGATGATCTGGTTGACCGTATCAACCAGCTCCTGCGTCACCATCACCTTGAGCCCTTTTGGCAGAGCATCCGTGATGTCTTCGACAGTGATCATGCGTTTCTCCTAGCGGGGGGCTATCTCGTGATCCGTATCTACTGATCTTTTTCCCGCACCGCAACAAGATACAGTATTGACCTCTCGATCTGGATCAACGAATAGCTGGCTATGATCTCCACGCTCTGGTGGTTCATCACAGCAGCCGCTTTTATCAAAGCTGTCTTCCCTGCTTGCCTGCCGGTGACACTCTTCTGTGATGAACCTCCTGAGCGCGGACACGTCTTTCGGGTTTGGCTCCTTAACCCGGAAAGCGTCACACAGGTTGCGGGGCTTGAAGATCCGCGCTCACCTCCCCCAATCCTCACCCCGCCTTGAGGAACCATGATCAAACGGTCTGCCTGCTTCCAGTCCTCCCCTTACCAGCACCCCATCTATGATACCCACCCGGAACTGCTGAACTACCCTTGGGTCGGTGTCCTCGATCTCACCATCTTCCGCACCGACATCCCGCTCTTCACCTCTGCTCACGCCAGAGCCAAGTGCTTCGAGATCCTCGGCGTCGATCTCATCCCCGAAGACAAGGAACTCCTGGACAATCCCGAACAGCACCAGTTCTACGAAGGCTGCGTCTCTTACGGCTGGACCAAGGACAACACCTATCTCCTTGCTCTCTACCTCTCTCCCGAGAGCGGTCCCTCCACCTGGGTCCACGAAGCTTCCCATTGCATCGACCTTGTGTTCGAACGTGTCGGCATCCCTCCCGGAGTCGAGTCCACAGAGGTCCGCTCCTACTGTCTCGACCACCTCTACACCCAGATCTCCCAGATCATGGAAGAACAGACTCCCTAGAAAACCAGTAGGGAAAATCCCCTCGCATATTTTTTGGAGAGCCCCCTCAAGGGGCTCTTTTCATTACGGAAAACCAATAGGGAAAATGCTCTGATATGGGTCTGTAGTAGTATAACACTAGACAGAGGTCGATCCGGAGACCTACCCCCCCGGTATGCCCACCCTACCCCTACCGTGGCTCTCAGGCCCGCAGCCTGCGGCTGCGCTGGACTTAACTTGCCAGCGGAGGTTACTATGGCATCTGTCTATGAGGCTGCTACCCACGCAGCCAGCACCACGCTCAGCGTGGTCTCGACCACTGCGCAAGCGGTGGATCAAACCGTGCGTCTTCTGGCCACCGGCATCGACATGCTGGACCTCAAGGCACGGGTCATGTCTCGGGGAGTCTCCGTCAACGCTGCGCTCGAAGCCCAGCGTCAGGACAACGAGCTCCTCCTGACCGCTGTGGCCGACCATGTGGAGGCCCTGAAGGCCCTGCATAAGCGCCTGCACCCGACCACGGAGTTCGACCAGGCTTCCGTCGTCGCTGCCACCCTGGCTCAGTTCAAGGCGGCAATGCCGACCAAGTCCTGAAGCCGACCAGTAGCCCCATCCTGCAAAGGGTGGGGCTGCTAAACCCACAACACTAGTTCAACACGAGTTCAACACCAGCCTTCAGATGGTTTGCTTCACTTCCCTCTCCCACTGCCACTGCAGGCTTCGCCTGCGCTGGAAGGCAGGGCATCACGCCCTGTCATGGCACCAGGGAGGATCCCATGGCCAACCGTTTCCATACCGCGCTCCGTTCCGCCGTCCGCAAGTTCCGAGAGGAGCTGCAGGCTGTGGACGAGCGCATGTCCGACATCGCTGAATGGGACCTTCTGTCCCACGAAGCGCTGATCGAGGCCGACGAAGAAGCCGTCCATCGCATCTGCGAGCTGGACCGTCTCTACCGTCGTGCCATGCTGTGGGAACTGGACGAAGCTCCGTTCTGCCACGTTTGATCTCTCCACGAACCGGGGGTGCGCTCTGCACCCTCGGTTTCTCTTTTCCCCACACCTCACCTCCCTGCATCCCTGTCGCTGCTTGCGGGCTTCGCCCGCGAAGGATGTCGAGGCGTGGTGCCTTGATCCAATGCCATTGGAGGTTGATATGGCTGACTATTTCGACGCCGTTGCTGGTCTGGTCCCGAACGCTTCGGCTGCTGCTGTCCCGTTCAACGGGTCTGCTGCGCCGATCGGTGCCACCGAGACGAAGGCTCCCCGGAAAGAGGGCGAGCTCTACCTGAACGTGGGCATCCCGGTTCCGGTCACCGATGCCGAGACCGGCGAGGTGCGCACGGAAATCGTGAACCTGCCGTTCGGGCTGGACCTGACGAACATGCCGGAGGCCACCCTGAAAGGGCTGGGCCCGGTGATCGCAGGGCTGCGCCTCATGTCGAACAACCTGCTGAACGACATGCGGTCTTTCGGCATGACGGGGCTGGAGCCGGGTGACGCGAAGACCCTGCCTGCCGCCGTCGTGACGCTGCGCCGTGCCGGTCGCAAGGTCGTGACCGTGCCTGCCGACCGTCAGGAAAGCTACGCCGCGAGCGTTGCCGCCCTGTTCGGCAGCGCCGTCTGACCGGCTGCGCACAGACCTGTCCCACCGCAAGGTGGGGCAGGAACTGGGATCAGATTGTCTTCCAGAAAGTTCATCTTTCGTGGATCCAAGACCAACTGATCCTTTCCAAAGTTCATCAGATAGTCTTACCTCCCAATCCGATACTAAACCCCAACCTTTCAACATCACCCACCATTCATACGGATCCACCGTAAAGACTACAAACCCCTCACAACCAACCCGAAGGAGGTATCATCCATGTGGTTTCTGAACTCTTACAGCTGCCCTGACTGCGACGAACACTGGGAAGATGAATGGGACTGCCAGTGCGACGACGAGTGCCCTGAGTGCGGAAAACCTTACGAACCGCGCCATTGCATTGAGCTGGCTCTCAAAGCCCTGAAAAAGGAAACCGACGATGGACTTCAGTGACCACAACAAGATCTACAACAAAGGCATCTTTGTCTTTGGATCCAACCTTCAAGGGATCCACGGAAAAGGTGCTGCTCTTCATGCCCGCAAGCACTACGGAGCGATCCTGGGCCGAGGAAAGGGTTTCATGGGAAGATCCTATGCGATCCCGACCAAGGTCACTCCCTACGAACGAATGTCGCTCCTGAGGATCTACCTCTACGTCCAGGACTTCATCACCTTCGCCAGAAGCAACCCGGATAAGCTCTTCCTGGTCACCAAGATCGGCTGCGGATACGCAGGACACAACGACGACGACATCGCTCCGATGTTCCTCAGGGCTCCTGACAACTGCCGCTTCGACGACCAATGGAAGCCCTTCCTGCCCAACGCAGTGTGGGACTGATACACGACACGCAGCTGAGACTGGATCACTTGGATCCTACTCTAAGCAGACGGGCTATGGCTGCTATCGCCGTCTGCACCAACCCCAAACATCAGAGCCAAGGAAAAGACCATGACCAAACCTTCCTATGCGGGTGTGGGCGCGAGAACCACGCCTGGACCTGTTCTGGACCAGATGGTCCGTCTCGGTGAAGCCCTGGCTCGTTCAGGCTTTGTCCTCAGATCCGGTGCAGCTCCAGGTGCGGACACAGCCTTTGAAGAGGGTTGTGATCTCGCCAGTGGAGCCAAGGAAATCTACCTGCCCTGGAAAGGATTCAATGGATCCAAGTCCAGACTCGAACAGCCGAGCCCCTACTCTTACGTCCTGGCTTCGCACTACCACCCGAATTTCAACCGCCTGAGTGATGCCGCCAAAAAGCTGATGGCCCGAAACAGCCATCAGATCCTGGGCGCAGACCTGCTCACCCCAGCTGATTTCGTCCTGTGCTACACGGAGAACGGATCACTCGTTGGAGGCACAGCCCAAGCCATCCGCATGGCCCATGCTTACGGGATCCAGGTGATCAACCTGGGCACCTACTACTCGATGGATCTTCTTGAAGAAGACCGCATCGAGCGTCTCGATCACATCGTCGCAAACATCATCGCTGTGATGAAACAAAGAACCGAAGAAAGGAAGGACTGAACCATGACACTCTGGGCTGCTCACCTGAAGACCCTGAAAGGGTTCTACGCCTCTGACGTCTTCGTCGTTGCTGAAAGTCTGGAGGAAGCAATCACTGCTGCTCTTCAGGCATACGACAAGTACTGCCAGAACTATCTCGAAAGCTACGGTTACTGGCCTTTTATCGAAGATTCTTGGCTGGAAGATGAGCTGGAAGAATACCGCTACCAAGAAGACGAAATGCCCGACTGCATCACCCAACACCGCCAGAAAGTCGAGGATGAACTGAAACGGGAACTGGAACCGCAGCCATCGGCTGTGCTGATGATTCACAACTGAAAGGAGCGACCGATGGACGTCCAACTGCAGGAACAGCTTGAGCTGCTGTTCTCGAACAACCAGCTGCTGGAGCGTCTGCGCAAGGCTCTGGACATGCCGGGCGTGAAAGAGGCTTCCCAGCAATGGGGTCTCGATCATGCCTTCGTGCTGGATCTGATGGCGCAAATCTACCTGCACAAGCGAGCCAAGACCGCTGTGCTGGTGGGCGTCTTGCATCACCATTTCCACCCCAGAAAGCAGGCTCCGACAACGAGCCAGCTTCAGCTCTGCGCAGATAGCTGCCACCTCGCAGCCCAAGCCGGCTTCCTGTTCTGGTCCCCGGATCAAGAGCGTTTCATCGTCAGGTGGAATGTCCTGCCGGAGATCCAGGAAGAACTGGACCGTTACCAGTTTCCCCTTCCCTTCGTGGTTCCTCCGAAGGAGATCCACACCAACAGGGAGACCGGCTACTACAAGGTAGGTGATCGTGGCTCCCTGATCCTCAACGATCGCTCACCGAACAACGACATCTGCCTCGATCACATCAACCGGGTGAACAAGACCCGGATGGCTGTGAACACCAATGTTGTCAGTTTCGTCAGCAACCACTGGCGCAACATCGACAAGCAGAAATCCGACGAGAGTGCGGAAGAGTTCCAGGCCCGGAAAAAAGCTTTCGAGAAGTACGACAGGACTTCGAAGGAAGTGATCCAAGCCGTTCTCATGGCTGGTGATAGCTTCTGGCTCACGCACCGCTACGATCACCGTGGTCGGTGCTACAGCCAGGGCTACCACCTTCAGCCACAGGGGAACTCCTGGAACAAAGCCTGCATCGAACTGCACAAAAAGGAGCTGGTCGAGTAATCAGGGCCTTATCCAACCGCTAGAGCCAGCCGGGATAATCTCTCGGCTGGCTCTTTCTATTCACAGAGCCAACAAACAAGGAGCATCATCATGCAGACCTTCACCGGAAAGGAATACCTGAAGATCGACATCGCGTCGAACTTCGGGCTCGACAAAAAAGACTGGTCTGAGCGGATTGCCTGGTTCGATCAGAATGAGGAGCACCTCGAAAAACGTCTGCCACAGGCCGAGAACCAGCCTCTCTACTACGCAGGCGTGCAGGCATGGAGGGACACCCAGAAAGGCCTTCCCACGGGCTATACGACGAGCCTGGACGCTGCTGCCAGTGGCATCCAGATCCTCAGCGTCCTGAGCCGCTGCGAGACCTCTGCACGCATCTGCGGCGTGCTCTCGACCGGGCACCGGGAAGACGCCTACACCAACTTCTACAAGATCATGAAGGAGATGGCCGGAGACTCGCTGGGGCAGATCTCCCGGCAGTCGATGAAGGAGGCTGCCATGCCCGCCTTCTATGATTCCAAGCGCCGACCCAAGGAAGTGTTTGGAGAAGGCGAGCTGCTCGACATGTTCTGGCTCACCCTTGAGAAAGGTGCGCCTGGGGCCTGGGCCCTGAACAAGGGGCTGAAGACCCTCTGGAGGCCCTACGCCGAGAGCCATGACTGGCTGCTGCCCGACAACTTCCACGTCCATGTGCCTGTTGAGGGAACCATGGATCACCTCATCAAGGTGGGCGACAGCGAAGAAGTGGTCAGCGTCACTGTGCTGGCAGGGCAGAAATCCGGTCAGGCCATGGCCGCCAACATCGTCCATTCCGTGGATGGTATGGTGGTCCGGGAGATGCACCGTCGGTGCAGCTACGACCCGGAAATCATGGCAGGGTTGATCGAGCTTCTGGTCTCCGGAAAGTGGAACCAGCAGCCCACTACCGATCGGGAAAAGGACCGCTTGGTCAAGACCTTGTGGAACCATGCTCAGACATCCGGGTTCCTATCTGCCCGGATCCTTGAGCTGCTCGACGAGCGCAACATGTGCCTGGTGAATCCTTCCATCATCCAGCACATGATCAGCACCTTGCCAGAGCAGCCTTTTGATCTGATCTCGATCCACGACTGCTTCCGGGCAAACCCGAACCACGGCAACATGGTCCGGAAGACCTACAACACCATCCTGGCCCAGATCTGCGGGTCCAACCTGATGAGCTGGATCGCTTCGACGATCCTGGGAAAGCCTGTCCGGATGCCCTTGGGCAATCTCAAACCGAGCCAGGTTCTCCAAGCTGACTACGCCCTTTGCTAGGGACAATCAGCTTTACCTTCTTGACCCTCTCTTCCTTAACGGAAGGGAGGGTTTTTCTTTCATAGCTTTAATACCTATGTCGGAATATTTCCTATTACGACTACAGATAGCCTCATAAATTAACTCCGTAAAGATAAGGCTACCGCCTTATCTTTACTCCGTTAATTTACTCGTTATCTTACGTCTTCATAGGAAATATTCCTCCTTGTTTATATATAGAGAGATTATTATTAAGGGAGCTAATATATATAGTAATAACCTTTACTCATATATATGAGCATTAGGTATATACTTGGGGATTCGGAGAAGCGGGTAAGCCGCAGGATACAGGCGATCTCAGAACTGTCAAGACCTCTTTTTTCTTTTTTTGGATCTTGTTCTGGTTCTCAAGATCAGATCAACTGATCGCCATCCCCGCATCCCCACCCCTCATCAGGAGTATCCTGCCATGACACGGATTGACTACGCTGCCATCGCTGCCGAAGAGAAGAAAAAGAGCCTGAACTTCATCGGCTCTGCCAAGGCCCTGCTGCTCAAGCACATGCTGTTCCGCGAGATCGGCATGATCGAAGTCGAGTTCGATGGCTCGGGTGACAGCGGTTCAATCCAGGACATCATCCTTTGTCATTTTATCCCGAAGGGCGACCCCTGCGGCTGGACCGCAAGACCTGTCAAACCGGAAGCAGTGAAAACCTTTTTCAAGGACAACGTGGGCGCCCTGAACTGCAACACCGTCGAAGAGCTGATCGAGCAGACCAGCTACAAGATCCTCACGGAAACCGGCATGGACTGGTACAACAATGATGGCGGCTGGGGCTCGATCATCTTCGAAATCATCAGAGCAAATGGCACCGATCCAGACAAGCTGGAAGTCTCGGTGAGCATGAACATCCGCTACACGGAGTCAAACAACTACCAGTTCGATTACTGAGGTCATCATGCCCAGATATAACCATGCCTACACCATCGCTTTCGAGGTGATCTCCAATTCCGAAGATGCAGGAGACGTCACCGAAAAAATGCTCGTCGATGGAATCTTTCGCAAGCTGCATCAAATCTTCTCTCCCCAATGGGGCGATACAATGCTGGATGCCTGTGACCATCCTTACGACACCTACGAGATCAAGGAAGACACGAAATGAAGCCCTCAATCGACACCATGCGTTCGGAGCTGATTGCTGATCTCTACCGCACCCTGACCACAGACGGCAAAGCTCGCTGGTCCATGGCCGAGGTTTGGTTCGAAGACTATGCCGACGACCAGATCCGTGAAGCCTACGAAGATGCTGGCCTGGGCAAAGAAGAAGGCGACACCGAAGGGTATATCCCTACCGGCTTCGAAGGGTACCGCTGATGGCACATCCCTGGCACCACTCGCTCTCTTCGGCACGCAAGTTCGGAGGCAAGCCCGAAGACTACCAGGCGATCCACAACTGGTTCGATGCCTCCAAAGTCGCCATCGGTGACTTCCGTCATCGGGCCCTGCGTCACCACACTTTCGGCATCTTCGAATGTGAGAACGTCTTCGGAGTCACCATCACCAACTCCGACGGCAAGCAGGTTCCTGTCCGTGTGATCGGTGAGCAGCACGTCAAGGAAGACTGTCACGGCAAGATCCCTACCCCGCTCGACTGGATCAGCGCCTTCAGCAACAAGGAGTTCCACAAGTGGATGTCTCCTTCCCTTGCAACAGCTGCTTCTCTCGCTGAGCTTGCCGAAGATGTGACCCAAGGGTAACCCCCTTATGTCGCAGTCAACCTGTCTTTTTCGACAGGTTATCCCTTGATCTTGGTCCTTGGTTCTGTTGTTAGAGAAATCACTCCGCACTGGAACCAAGGACCAAGACCCCATGAACGTCACCCTTTGCAGCGCACAAAAACACGCAGCCCTGACCTATCAGGGAGGCATGTTCGAGGCTCTCGTTTCGACTGATGAGCCCGTCGATCTCTGCACCATCCGTGACAAGACCTTCGCTCTTCTGCTGGCTCAGATTGCCCTTGATTCGGAGGAAGAAGGCTTCACCGAAGCCTTCTGCCCCGAGACCCGAGTTGCCATCGCCATGCGCCGTCTGATCGCCAACATCACGATCGAGATGGCTCGCCGTGAGCGCAAACGGCATCTGCACTGAGAACCAGCATGTCTGATCCCCAGCCTGTCATTATCCGGGATCAGCACTATCCCAGCCTCACGGCTGCTGCCCAAGCCTTGTCGCTTACCCCTACCGCCGTGGCTCGTGCCCGCAAAAGGGGTGAGCTGGATACCTTGGGTCTGAACTATCGTCGTCCTGCTCGCATCCGGCACAAGACAACCATCTATCCCTCCATTTCTGCTGCCTGCCGAGCCAAGGGAAGATCCCGCATCTGGGTCATCCGCAGAGCCTCGCTGCAGATCCAGGGATGGTCCTTCGCCTGACTCCGCGCTCATCGTTTTTCCACTTTGACAAAGGACTGTGATGCACACTCTGCCGCCTGCCGTGGACCCTGATCTTCTCCGTGAGATGCCGGGGCGTCTTTTTCTGGTCTTCTCTGCGCAGTGGTGCGGAGCCTGTCCAGGATTCAAGAACATCGTCGAAGAGATCTCCAAGACGGAAAGCCGTGCTGATTTCCGCATCGTCGATGCCGACCAGAACCCCGAACTTGCCAACCATTGCTCGGTCACTTCGCTTCCTGCCTTGGCTCTGCTGGACAGGGGCGAGTGCATGGCAACCCACCGGGGAGCCACGACCAGACGGCAGCTCGAAAACTGGATCGACTCCCTGCTGAGCTGACAACCCACACCTCTGACTTCCGCTTCCTGTCGGGCGATGCTAACCAAGCATCGCCTGATTTTTTTCCGCTCATCGGGCCACCAGAACCAAGGAGAGAACATCATCATGTCCATCGTTGATACCGACAGCAGCATCAGCATCACCCAGCTCGAAGGCGAGCTGCTGGCCTGCCTTCGTGCGGGCCTGACCCCCTTCATCACGTCGAGCCCTGGCATGGGCAAATCGGCATCCGTGAAAAGCTTCGCGGAGAAATACAAGCTGTTCCTGATCGACTTCCGCCTTGGGCAGGCCCTGCCGGAAGACCTCAACGGCTTCCCCATGCGGACAGAAGACGGCAAGGCAACCTTCGTTCCCTTCGACACCTTTCCGCTCGAAGACACCCCGATCCCGGCTGGCTATCAGGGTTTCCTGATCTTCCTGGATGAAGCCAACGCTGCCACCAAGCCGGTGCAGGCCGCAGCCTACAAGCTGATCCTGGATCGCATGGTCGGCACCCGGAAGCTGCATCCCAACACCTTCATCGTCGCCGCCGGAAACAAGGCCTCTGACAAGGCTGTCGTCAACACGATCAGCACCGCCCTGCAATCGCGCATGATCCACTACACCCTGGAAATGCCTGCTGCAGAGTTCCAAGAGTACACCATCAAGGAAAACTTCGATCCCCGGATCACCGCCTTCCTGTATTTCGCTCCACAGCGGATCATGGACTTCCGCCCGGATCATCACGACCGGACCTATGCCTGTCCCCGGACCTGGGAGTTCCTGTCCCGGCTGATTCGCAACGAGCCCGAAATCAACATGAGCCTGATGCCTCGGATTGCCGGCACTGTCGGTGCTGGTGTGGCTCTGGAGTTTATCACCTTTGCCAGGGAATACGCTTCCCTGCCGAAGCTGGACGACATCGTGAAGGCTCCCCACGCTGTTCCGCTGCCGGTCGAGAACTCGGCCAAATACGCCTGCATCCTCATGCTGGCAGACAGCATCGTCGCCGCCAACGCCAAGCCGGTGCTGGAATATGTGGACAGCTTCGAGCCCGAGTTCCGGGTGCTGTTCATGAAAGTCGCCACTGCCCGGAACGAGAGCCTCCGCTTCTCGGTTCCCGAGTTCGTGGATTTCATGCGCCGGATCTCCCGCTTCGTTACTGAGCTGGCAGCCTGAAAGGACCAGCCATGCCCCGCATCACGAAGATCCCCCTCAACCAGCTTGACCCGGCTGTTTCCAAGCACTTCAGCCAAACCAAGATGGCCCTGTTCCGGATGAAGACCCAAGGCTTTCTGAGCGCACTTCTCCTGCGCCTGAAAGAGATTGTCTGGACCAGGGACATCGAGACCGCTGCAGTCAGCCCGACAGTCCTTTACTGGAACCCGGACTTCTTCCTGTCCAGCTCTCCTGCCTTGCGCCTGGCAACGCTGGCTCACGAGCTTTGGCATGTGGGCCTGCTGCACGCAGGGCGTATTGGCAAGCGCGATCCCGAAGTCTGGAACTGGGCTGCCGATTACGTCATCAACCTGCTTCTCGACCGTGACGGCTTCAAATTCGAAAACTTCAACCAGCTCATCAATCCTGATTACGCAGGCATGTCCACCGAAGAGGTTTATGAGCTGCTGATGAAGTCTATCAAAGAGCTCCCAGCTCTCCGGGGAGAGTTCATGACTGCTGCTGGTGGCACGCTGCAGCAAGACCTGGTTCCTCCAGAGGACCAGAGCGAAGTGCTCGATGCTGTCAGCAACGCCATCGCTGCCCAGATCACATCGCCTGCTCCCCAATCCGGTATCGGATCCATGCCGGGAGAGATGAAGCTGACCCTGGACAGCTACACCAACCCCAAACTGCCTTTTGAGGTGGTTCTCCGGAACCACTTCAACAGCATGGTCACGACGGACTATTCCTACCAGCGTCCCTCTCGCCGGTACGATGACCCTATCATGCCTGGCAACATGGGCATGTCCGGTCTGGATCATCTGCTTTACTGCATCGACATCTCTGGCTCGATCTCGGACGAAGACATCGTTGCAGTCAACTCCCAGCTCAAGCACATCCAGGAAGACTTCAATCCCGAGCGGATGACCATCATCACCTGGGACACCAAGATCCACGATGTCTATGAGCTGGAGCGAGACCAGCCCTATCACGAACTTGAGATCGAAGGACGTGGCGGAACCAGCCTCACCGAGGTTTATGAGTTCATCACGAAGACGCAGCCTTCGGTGGCTGTGATCTTCACCGATCTTGATGTTCGCATCCCGGAAAACCCCGGTGTGCCCATCATCTGGATCTGCACAGATCATCGTGTCAAAGAAGTGCCTTATGGCGCTTTGGTGCATGTTGATTACGGAGCCTGATTAGTTCATACCGATCAGGTGATCTTTCCCCCGAAAGGAGCCCACCATGATCGTGAACACCAAATCCCTCTGGGATGCCCGACCGTTTGATCCGATGCTCCCGGACAAGCTGAAAGGCCCCGGAGGGGTGAGCCACGGCCTCACAGAGGCAGGCTACGACGTCACCATTGCCCAGGATGTCTGGCTCTACCCCTTCAAGCGTTTCAGCCTGGCAAGCACCGTGGAACGCTTCCAGATGCCCTTCGACATGGTGGCGATCATCCATGACAAGAGCACCTGGGCTCGCAGGGGTCTCAGCGTCTTCAACACCGTGGCAGAGCCCGGCTGGCAAGGCTGGTTGACCCTTGAGCTGGTCTATCACGGCTGGGGTGTCCTCCACATCCCCAAGGGCGCTGGCATTGCTCAGGCGATTTTCCACCGTCTGGAAAACCCCGCCAGCTACGGAAACGGAAAATACCAGAACCAGGAAAACAAGCCTGTCCCGGCAAGGAATTCGTGATGAAAAAAGCCGAGATCGAAGAAATGGATCGACTGCGTGCAGCGGTTGATCGCCTTACCTACGAAGCCCGTGATCTGCACCGGCAGAACGAAATGCTCCGTGAGCAGGCTCTGACCTACAAAGCCCAGTATGAGGCGCTGCAGGATCTCACCGTCAAGCTCATGAACGCCAGGGTTTCTTCCCTGGTTCCCCAAATGCGCTACGAGGCAGACCCCAATGACCCTTCCCTTCTTCGGCCTCTCAAGCGGTAAGGCACGCCCTGCTTCCTGCCAGTGCAGCTTCAACCTGCTTTGCCGAGCCTGCCTTGAACGTGCTCCTGTAAGCTACTTCACCGGCTTCGGATACACCAACTACTTCTCCCGAATGAATGATCTGGCGATTGAGCAGGATCAGATCCGGGAAGCCCAGAGGAATGTTTCCGCATGACGCCCACAGACCAAGACTTTCCCGATCTTGATGCCCGCAGGCAGTATCTCGCCTTCCTGCAGCGCAAGCGTCGCCTGCTCGACAAGCAGATCCAACAAACCCTGGAAGACATTCTTCAGGTTCGTCGAATCGACTCCCTCAAAGAAAAAGGCTTCTTCGATGCTGCACAAGATCTTTGACCACTCCTACCCGATCTACCGTCATCCGGGGCAAGACGAGATGCAGGTTGAAGTCATCCTGGCATCGAAACCGGTCAATCGTGCTCCGCCGATCTACACGATCCGAATGCGCTATCCCCGCATCATCCACGCTGAGGTCGAAACGCACCGCGTTCTCTACAATCAGGGCACAGTTGTCGAGATCTATGAAGCTGGTCTCGGCATCATGTCAGACGAAAACCTGTCGCGGAACGCTCGCTCTTCTCGTGCTGTCCCCGTCAAGACCATACTGGAAGAAGTCCGTACGAAACCTTTTGTGCCTTGGCACTGGGGCAAGAACCAAAAGGGTATGCAGGCGGGTGAGGGGTGTAACGAGCCCGTGCTGCTTCAAGGCTTTCCTAACTACTACGACTCCGACACCCCGGTCTCTCGAGAAAGAGCTTGGCTTTACGCACGAGACCGCGCTGTCGAAGTTGCCGAGGCGATGATGAACGCCGGCTACCACAAGCAGATCCCCAACCGGCTGCTCGAACCCTTCATGTGGATCGACACTTTGGTCACTTCGACCAAATGGAGCAATTTCCTCTGGCTGCGTGACCACAAAGACGCCGAACCGCATCTGCGGGATCTGGCTCGTCTTGTGGATCAGGCACTGAAAGAAGCGCCGCTCCAGGGCCTGAAAATGAACTCCTGGCACACGCCCTACGTTTCTTCTTCGGAGTTCGCAGACCTGCTGATCCAGGAAGGCGACTTCCGGGATGCAACCACTCTGGCGCTGAAGCTCTCCGCAGCTCGTTGTGCCCGCATCTCCTACAAACCCTTCGACGGCGACGCTTCCTACGAGCGCGAGCTGGAACGCTATGACAGCCTTGTTCGCTCTGACCGGATCCACGCTTCTCCGCTCGAACACCAAGCCACCCCTGACTGGGGTTGGCCTCGTGAAACCTCCCCCGAAACCTGTGGAAACCTGTCCCCCGGCTGGATCCAGTACAGAAAGATCATCCCCGATGAAGCACGCTAACCCGCAGGCGTTCCCGCCTTTCACCAACTACTTCTACGCGATCGACGGTCAGGTGGTCCTGATCAACAAGGGTCACTACAACGAAGCCCGTCTGGCAGTTTTCCGGCATCAGCTTTACGCCAAGCTCAACCGCTCCTGGGTCCGTCTGATGGACGGAAACATCACTTCGGTTTCCGGGATCACCTGGACCGAGATTGATACCGAAGGGCTTCCCATCACTACCGTCACAGGCACGCTTTGCCTGAAACCGGAAGAAGAGCAGCCCAAACCGATCTCCCGCAAGAAAGGCTGATCCGTGGAAAAAGAAGAGAACCACGCTCCCCAAACTTTGTCCGACCGTCTTCGCAAGGCTGGCTTCGTGCGCCTTCCCCCGCTCTGGGTCCGTCGGCACGAGATGAAGGAAATCCTTGAAGTCACCAATCGCTCTGCGGTCGAAGTCAACGCTCACCGTCAGCTGGCAAGTCAGGAAAGGGAACAGCACAGCTCTGAAAACAGCTCTGCTCTTCCTGCCCTTGCTCCCGCCAAGAAAACCAAGGGCAAAAAGCAAGGCTTCGTGGTCCAGAAGAAGCGGAAGTTCTCCATCCATGTCACCGCTCCCGAGGCTGACCCTCGCACCAGCAAGGAGGCAGCCTGGGCTGCATACCAGTCCTCCAAACGCTGAGTCCTCACCATGGAACAGACCGATGAACGCTCGAACATTTCGCGGGCTGCTGCTGACAGCACTCTGGATCTACGCCAACTGGCCGAGACGATCCTTGCTGGATTCCTCGACTCCGACCTCCGAGACGCCCTCCAACAACTCACAAGGATCCAGCAAAGCCGTGACAGCTCCGACTTTCCCGGATGGAAGCAAGCCTCCGATGACCTTGGACAACTGGCTTCAGTCAGCCACCTCTGGGCAGAAGAAGAATCCTGGAAGCACCAGACCGGATATTATCGTCAATCCCCGGACGATCCTGGCGGATACTGACAGCGACCGCTTGTCCGATGCCCTGGAGGACGTGATCTCCGGCCTGCTCATCAACGGGATCAAGGAAGAAGATCTGTCCTACTCGATCTCTGCAGACATGCAGTCGGCCTGGGTCTATCACCAGAATGAGCTGATCTACTCTGTCACTTTGGCTCCGCAATCCGAATGACCAAAACAGCTTCCTTCACCCAAGCCCAGATCACCAGAGCCATCAAGGCAGCTCGCAACGCTGGCATGGCCTCTCCAGCAGTCGAGCTTGACCCCCAGGGACGCATGGTCATCTTCGATCGACCCCTTGCCAACACCCAGGCAAACGGGCAGCCTCTGCCTGCTTCCGATTCATCCGTGCCTCAGCGCACTCCCCTCGAAGTTTGGAAGTCCCTGCGCAGCTGATCCGTGGGCTTGTTCTGTGGCTCCTCTTTCTTCCTACCCTGGCCTCCATCGGGTCCAGATCACACAGAAGAATGGAACGCGGCGTAGCTACTACTACGCTTGGAGAGGTGGGCCCAAACTCACCTCTCCTTTTGGTTCTCCGGCTTTTTCCGAAGAGTTCTCCGCAGCTCTCAGAACCAGAGACCAGAAGCTGCCCGACCTCGAAGCTGGCACGCTTGCCCAGGTTGTCCGGCAGTACCAATCCTCCCCTGCTTTCCTGCGCCTGGCTCCTGTCACCCGACAGGACTACAGCCGGCATCTACAAGCCATCCTCAAAGAGTTCGGGGATCTTCCCATCGACGCTCTCGATGACCCTGCAGTCCGACCCCTGTTCATCGACTGGCGCGACAAGCTCATGCACGCTGTCCAGGACAAGCCCAACAGCCACAGCACCGGCACCCGCATGGCAGACTATGCCATTTCAGTTCTCAAGCTGCTTCTGAGCTTTGCTCTTGACCGCAGGCTGATCGAACAGAACCACGCTCTCAGCATCACACGGCTCCACAACAAAAGCCGGGTTGACGCGCTCTGGACCGAAGACAAGCTCACCGCCATCCGAGCCCAGTGCAAGGGAGGTGTTCTCTTGGCTCTGGAGATTGCTCTCGAAACCGGACAACGACAGGCCGACATCCTGGCTTTGCGCTGGGAACACTACACAGGCTCTGCCTTCCGGTTCGTGCAATCCAAGACTGGCCGTCCTGTCTCCATTCCCTTGACCCAACGGCTTCAGGAAATCCTTTCCAAGGAACCAAGAAAAGAGACTTGCCCTTGGATCTGCCACACCCGAGGCTTTGAGCGCTACACCTCTGACGGCTTCAGGACCAACTTCCACCGGGCAAGAACCAGCGCCAAGATCACGGACCTCACCTTCCACGATCTGCGCGGCACAGCCGTCACCCGACTCGCTGAAGCGGGTGCTTCCGTTCCCATGATCGCCTCAATCACTGGGCACAGCATCCAGGCAGCTGAAGGCATCCTCCAGAAGCATTACCTGTCCCGGACCCAGAAGCTTGCCGAGGAAGGCATCCGTCTTCTGGAGCTGAGTCGCAAGCCGGTTTTACAGACTGACCTGTAAAACACCTTCCCGGTTTTTCCTCGGCTCCGCGTAAGTTGTTGATTTTGTGGTGGCGAGGGGGGGACTCGAACCCCCGACCCCATGATTATGAGTCATGTGCTCAGCACTGATTTTCAACAATTTTTCCTGTAAAACAGCGCCAAACAGCCTTAGCAATATCAATAGCTTACGGACAGGCTGTAAAACTGTTTTGCTCTGTTATCGCCCGATTCAAGCCTTGCTATCTTTGTTTGTCCTTCTTCAGATCTGGTGGTATGGATCATCACATCCACGCCCATGATCCAGGAAAATCAGCATGGCTCTTCAGTTCTCTGTCACTGTTCGAAACGCAATGCTGGATGCTGCTGAAAGCACCATCGGCACCGCTCCCACCCTGACCATCCGTTCTGGCGCTGCTCCGGCTGACTGTTCTGCCGCTGACAGCGGCACTGTCCTCGCCACCGTGGCTCTGCCCAGCGACTGGATGGCTGCTGCTTCTGGCGGCTCCAAGGCCATGCTGGGTGTCTGGCAAGATCTCGCTGCCGATGCCACTGGCAACGCCGGCCACTTCCGCATCAAGCAAGGCGCTTCCTGTCATATGCAAGGCACCGTCTCGCGTCGTGCAGCCGATGGTGGCACCGGGGATCTGCAGCTGGATCAAGCCAACGAATCCATGGTGACGGGACAACAGTTTACGGTCTCGTCCTTCACCTTGACCCAAGGCGGAGCTTGATCCCATGACGCGGCTCGTCAATCGCGCCAGGTGCAGCACGGCCACGACTGGCACCGGAACCATCACCCTTGGAGCTGCCAGCTCTGGCTTTCAGTCCTTCGCTGCTGCTGGCGTGCTTGACGGGGAATCCGTCCGCTATGTGATCGAAGATGGCAGCGCCTGGGAAATCGGCGTCGGTGTTTTCACAGCTGCCGGAACCACACTCACTCGTGTCCTCACCGAGTCAAGCACGGGAAGCCTGCTGAACCTCTCTGGCTCTGCTGTCGTCTATGTTACCGCAGCGGCCCAGGATCTGGCTCAACAAGTGGACATCCAGGAGTTCACCACGCCCGGAACCACGGCATGGGTGAAACCGCTTGGAGCCCGCCTGGTGCATGTCGTCATGCACGGAGGCGGCTCTGGGGGTTCATCCGGGCGTTTGCGCGCTGACTCCACGACCGCAGCCCATGGCGGCTCTGGCGGAGCTGCCGGTGGCCGCACAGAAGCCTGGATTGTCGCTTCCTCTCTCGGTGCTGTCGAAACTGTTGTCGTCGGGGCTGGTGGCGCTGGTGGCATTTCCAGAAACACCACGGCACAAGATGGAGCTGGCGGCGGTGCTGGGGGAAACTCCAGCTTCGGTGTGCTCAGTGCTCGCGGAGCCAGTGCCAGTACCGGAGCCACGGCAAGTGCCAGCCCTGCCACTTCTGCCGGTCCTTCCGGGAACGCTGGCTATCGTCTCGATGCAACCGGCTACACTGCCGCTTCTGCTTCAGGCAACACCTCCAACGGTGGTGGTGGAAACAACGGCGATCTCCGTGCCGGTGCTGGCGGTGGAGGCGGTGGTAACGCTGCTTCGTCGGCTTCCACCCGTACTGGTGGAGCTGGGGGCAAAGGCGGAAGCGTCCTTGGCTCCAACAGCGGACCCTCTGGGGCTGGCGCAAGCGGAGGCACCGCCTCGACCAACGGCAGCAACGGAGCTGACGCCACGGATCCCTACTACGGGGGAGACGGTGGCGGTGGTGGCGGCCATCAAAGCTCTACAGGCAACGGAACCAACGGCGGCAACGGCGGTTTTCCCGGTGGCGGTGGTGGAGGTGGCGGCTGCGGCACTCTGCCTGGAGCTTCGGGTGCTGGTGGCAACGGCGGCAACGGCTTTGTCCGGGTGACCACATGGTTCTGACCATTGACGAAGCTCGCTGGCTCTTGCGTGCGGGGGAAGAAACCATCCTTCTCCCGACAAACGCTTTTCGCCTCGTGGCCTACCTTGCTCGCAATCCCGGCATTGTCCGGTCCCGTGAACAGATCATGGACGCAGCTGGTGTCAGTCTGGACAGCTTTGACTACGCAGCCCCCAGCTACATCAAGCGCATCAGGCAGAAGTTTCGACCTTTCGGTGTGGATCCAATTCGAACGGTCTATGGTGTCGGCTACAGCTGGAAGGAGGAAGTGAAGTGCAATTTCTGCTGAACCCCGATGGTTCCGTTCCCCCGAACACTGACCTGGCTGCGCTCAAGCGCCTTGGTGTCGAGCTGGTCATGCCTTCGCCCATGCCGCAAGCCTATGGCATGATTGCCGTGGAAAGGCCGGCACAACTCATCAACAACGTCCTCACCCAAGTCTGGGAACTGCAACCCGCTCTCGAGCCGGAACCTGAAACCGAAGCTCCGATCATGCCCGATCTCAGTCCGGCGCAGTTCGAGTTCCTTCTGGCTCTCAGCGGCTATGATCTTCTCTGGGACGGGATCGAGCAACAGGCCCGTCAAGCTGACATCGAAGCCTATGCAATGCTTCGGGGACTCCGGGCCCGTAGTGTCTTTCGCTGGGACGAAACCATCCGTCTGATCCAAGAGTTCAGCCTTTACCTGCCTGAAGGTGTGAGCATCAATCCCGAGCTTCTGAGCCAGCTCTGGCTCCGGGCTTCCACTTTCTGAACCAGGACAGGCCATGATCAGTGCAGGACCGCTTGGCTCTTTTCCGATCGCTTCCGGTCCGATTTCGGCTGGGAGTCCTGCACCCCTGACTGCCACTTTGGCAGCCACCCTGACCACAAGCCTCTCTGCCACTGCCTCTGTCACCTCTGGCACGCCTGCTCTCTCCGCTTCGCTGAACCAGAGCATCAATACTGCCCTGACAGCAACAGCCCGCATCCAGATTGCTTCGAGCCTCGCCCACAACCTGAACACTACGGTTTCGGCACAAGCTCAGCTCAAGCTCAGCTCTTCTCTGACCGGCACTGTGGGCACCACTCTTCTTGCCGGGGCTTCGCTCCAGAGCGGCCTGCAGGGATCGCTCAGCGGCATCATCCAGACTACCCTTCAGGCCACTGCGCGGTTGCGTCTTTCCGGGTCTTTGACCCAGACCGTGCAGACCAGCCTGTCTGCAACAGCTACGCTTCCTCCCCCGCCTCTGGCCGCCAGCCTGCAGGCTGTTCTCACCACGTCTCTTGTGGCTCTTGCCCGCAACCAGAACACCTACCTCAATCCTCCCACGCAGTTCTTCCGCATCCAGGGATCCCTTCTCAAACACCGGATCCAGGCTACCCTCCAACGCAAGAAAGTGATCGGCAAATGGTGATCGTCGGTTTTCAGGGTGAAGACATCTTCGTTGTCTGTGAAGTGCAAATGGACGATGCACCACCTTTTGACACCCTGTCTGGAGCCACGGTTCAAGTGGCTGCTGTGATCGAACGCTCGTTCCGTCCCGAGGTTTATGGCAACGCCCAGATCATCGGCAACGAGATCGTCTGTTCCTTCCTCAAGGACTCTTTCGACGTCGGTCGTTACACGGCGCAGATCACTGCGACCAAACTGGGCGTCACCCGTCTTGTTTCGGAGTTCACTCTCGACGTCAGACGCTCGATCTGAGACCTTCTACAGTACGACTCAGCTCAAGTAACTGTTTTTACTGAGTCAACAGAAACTTCCTTTTATCTGATCCTTTAGGTTGGATCAGTTTTTTCTGTTGACACAAGCAAATCTTTGATCATTTCATCCTGCCACGCTGATACCCGCCAGCTCAACAGGAGATTGACATGACGAAGATCTTGCCGTATCCGGCCTCGTCTCCGCCTGCACACCCGCTTTCCCAGATCCAATCCTGGTTCGATGAGACCCTGGCAAACGCCGGGGATCGTGAGATCCTGGAACAGGCTGGGCAGCTCTATGAAGCTATGGGGCACCTTACCCGCAGCTTCAGCGATGTCGCCTCTTCCACAGAAGAAGAGGAAGAACTTCTCTACCTCTCAAAGGTCCTGGATCACTACGCTTCCCGCTTCAAGAAAAATCGGGTCCATGCCACTTGCTCCTATCTCGATAAGGAGAACGTGGCTCAGCACCTGACCAACTCTGTCATCGCTGCGACAGGTTTGGCTGCAAGCGTCTCCGTCGATGTCCAGACCCAGCTTGAAACCCGTGTCGAGCGGTATCGCTGATCCAAGCCCGAGAGGAAAACATGAAGATGAAATCCCCCGAGTACCTTCAGAGCATGAGCGTGGAGGAGCTGGAAGCCATGAAGCAAGCCCTGGAGTATCGCCTTCAAGAGCAGCTTCTGAGCCGCAAGAAAGAAGCCCTGAAGTCGATCACCGAGATCGTCAAAGGCAACGGGCTGAGCTACGAAGAAGTTGTGGCCGCCATCAGAACCACGACCAAACGGGGTAAAGCAGTGGGCCTCTACCGTAACCCCGACAACATTCGACAGACCTGGTCTGGCAAGGGAGAGCCCCCTCACTGGTATGTCTCCCACCCGGACCCTGAGTCTTTGCGCATCCCGACCAACTGACCTGCCTGTCTTTGCTGGTTCCTGGCCCTCGATTTTCGGGGGCCTTTTCTTTTGGTTCTGGATGCGCGAGCTTGACTCTGATCTGTTGATAGCTATCAACTCATCCGCCAAAAGGAGAAGCCCGTGGCTGACTGGATCGACGAAGCACAGGATCTGAACGAGGAACACATCAAGCGTTCCCTGAAAGAGCACCAGGCTCGGATCAAAAATCCTGTTCCTTTTTCCGGTCTCTGCCTGTGCTGTGGAGAGCCTGTTTCAGAGCGCCGTTTCTGTGACTCCGACTGCCGTGAGCTGTTCGAGCAGCGTGCTCTCCGACGCCGATAATCCTCCAACCCAGGGCAGCCCGTAATGTCTTTGAACCAACCCCTTCAACTGAACGCAGGCCAGCAGGAAGCCTACAACAAGATCCTGGCTTTCCTGTTCTCGCCCGATCTTGAATGTGCCCTGTCCGGCCCTGCCGGCACTGGCAAGACCACCTTGATGCAGAAAATCTTCACTGACCTTCTGCCCGAGTACCGAGTGGCCTGCGAGCTGATGGGAGAAGCGCCCACAAGGTTTACTTGCCATTTCACGGCAACCACCAACAAGGCTGCTGGTGTCTTGTCTGCCGTTACCGGATGGCATGTCAGCACGATCAACAGCCTGCTGGGCATGAGGATCGTCAACAACTACGAGACCGGCAAAAAAGAGACTGTCGGGCCTTCCCCCTCGGTCGATCTCACGAACGCCCTCATCTTTGTCGATGAAGCTTCCATGCTGACGGCGCAGATGAAAAAAGTCCTCTGCGAGCTTGCTGAAGCAAACAGAGCCAAGGTCATCTACATCGGTGACAGCTCCCAGCTCAATCCGATCAACGAGTCCATCTCCCCCGTCTATTCCCTTCAGAGCCCCTACAACCATGCTCTTTCGGAACCAATGCGAAACCGGACTGCTCCGGCTCTGATGGACCTCTGTGTCCAGCTGCGGGAAACCGTTTCGACCTACCGCTTCAAGCCGATCCAACTGGCTCTGGGAGAGGTTGACTACCTCGACCCCCGCCATGCCGAATCCTGGCTCAGCTCGGCCTACGCAAAGGGCACACCGGACTTCCGGATCCTGACCTACACCAATGAGCGGGCGATCCAGTACAACCGGCTCATCCGCAACCTGAGAGGTTTCCCCGACGACTTCTTCCCTTCGGAACCTGTCGTCTGCAACAATCGGGTAACTCTCTCCAGGAAAGCTTTCATCTTCCCGGATGAAGAGCTGACCATTCTGGCAATCGACCCTGAGTGGCATGTCCTGGAAACAGACCAAGGCTCTGTCCGGTACCGTTACTTTAAAGTCAAACGGCGCTTTCATCCGGATGCGACCTTGAAGGTTGCTGCCAATCCCGCAGAGCTGGGAGCCATCGTAAAGAAGCTTCACCGCAAAAAGCAGCACGTTGACGCTTTTTCGCTTTCGGACACCTTTGCCGATCTACGTCCAGGCTCTGCTTGTACCGTCCACAAGAGCCAAGGATCGACCTACGATGTTGTCCTCGTGGATCTGCAGGACTTCCTGCGAGCCATCGACAAGGACACCATTGCCCGGCTGCTCTACGTCGCTGTCAGCCGCGCCAAATCCCGTGTCCTGTTCACTGGACAGCTTCCCGCCTGGGTGTTTCCCGCACACCTCCCCCAGTTCTACTTGCCGAAGGAGACCGCACATGTCCAATCAGCCTGAAGAAGACGAAGACGGGCAAAAAGCACTGGCTTGGCGGAATTTCTGCCAAGACCTCCTGAAGGAGATCAGCAAGGTTTTCATCGACGCTCCGGCTGAAAAGCTACAAAGCCGGCTGAGAACCATCATCAACAAAAATTACCAACTGTCCCTGGGATCTTCTGATCACGAAGCTTCTTCGCTGGGTTTCAAGGCAGACCGCAAAACGTATTTCCACAAGGGCGTTCACTTCAAAACAGCTCACCAGGTCAAACCCCTGCACCCCAGCCTTTTTCCCGACTTCCAGATCTACACCGCCATCGACCACCAGCAAAGTCAGCGGGCTGTTCGGTTGCAGCAAGTGCTCTGGCCTGCCATGCTTTCTTCCAGAAACCTCGAAGAGCTCCGGAACGTGATCCCGGAAGCTCTGGTCCAGCGGTGCGACCATTCCATCAAGAGCGTTCCCAGGACCGCTCCCGAAGGGCTGCCCGAGCACACCCTCTGGATCAAGAAAAAAGAATACAGCCAGTTCCAGTCCATCGTGGAAGACTTTGTCGCTTCCGAGTTTCTAGACTGACCCAATCCTGGAAAAGCCAATGCGGTATCTTACTTTCGTCGCCCCGGAGCCGTCTCGTTACGAGATCTGCTTTCTGACGAACAACCTGAACAAGGCCGAGATCCGCAGGCTCTACATCGAGCCACATCTCCAGGACCAAGAAGCTTCCTGCCTTGCCTACTCGCTCTGCAAGACCAGTGGCAATCCCAAGGTCGCAGAGCTGCGGGCTTACCTCTCGGAGCTTCTGCCGATCCTGAAAAGCCTGGGCGTCACCTATCTCGTTGTCAACGATGCCCACTACTACAACACCATGACCAAAGGCAAAGCTACCTCTTCCTACGGTTTTGTCCGTCCTTGTGTCATGGGCGACTTCCAGGTTGTCTATGTTCCTCCTGGCTCTCAGGTCTTTCACAATCCTGTTCCCGCCAAGGAGTCGATCCAGATCAGCCTGCAAGCCCTGAAGAGCCACCAGAAGGGCACCTACATCGAGCCCGGCCAGCACATCATCAAGAAAGCGATCTACCCCAAGACCGTTCAGGAAATCAGCGATTGTCTCGATGGTCTGCTCTCCTACCCGCACCTTGCTGCAGACATCGAAGCTTTCTCTCTGAAGCATTGGTCTGCTGGCATCGGCACGATCTCCTTTGCGATCGACAGACACCACGGGATCGCTTTCCCTGTGGATCTGCACCACGAGCCGGCAGCTGTTCGTGCTCTGCTTCTGAAGTTCTTCCGAAACTATCAGGGCAGGGTCCGCTGGCACAAGATCGACTACGACGTAACCGTCCTGATCTACCAGCTCTTCATGGAAGATCTCACGGACACCTATGGCCTTCTCGACGGCCTGGAGGTCATGCTCAAGAACTGGGACTGCACCCGGCTCATCACCTATCTTGCCACCAACAACACCAGCCGCAACGTGCTGGGGCTCAAGCCGCAGACCCAAGAGTTCACCGGCAACTATGCAATTGAAGAGATCCAGGACATCCGCAGCATCCCCATCGAGAAGCTGCTCGAATACAACCTGATCGACTCGCTGGCGACCAACTACCTCTATGACAAGCACTGGCCCACGCTTGTCGTTGACGACCAGGAACAGATCTACCGAGAGTTGTTCCAGCCGTCGATGGTTGATGTCATTCAGATGCAGCTCACCGGGATGCCTCTGAACATGAAAGAGGTGAAACGCTTCGAGCGTGAAATCCTCACCGCCCAGAACAAGGAGCTGACAACCCTTCGCCACAACCCTCTGATTCACAGCTTCACAGCTGTTCTCAATCAGCAATGGGCCGACAAGAAGAACTCCGTTCTCAAGGTCAAACGTGTCACGGCTGCTGACGGCAAGGTCATCTTCAACCCAAACTCCGGGCCTCAGCTCATTGGTCTGCTTTACGAGCACATCAAGCTGCCGGTGCTCGCCAATTCAGACAGTGGCCTTCCTTCCACTGAAGGAGAGACCCTCCAGGCTCTTCTGAACCACACCACCGACCCTGATGTCTTGGCTCTGCTGAACGCCTTGATTGACTTCAAGGCAGCGGTGAAGATCATCACCTCGTTCCTGCCGCATCTACTCTCTGCCCCACAAAGCAAGGACGGCTGGCACTATCTGTTTGGCAACTTCAACCTGGGTGGCACGCTTTCAGGCCGCATGTCTTCTTCGGACCCCAACCTGCAGAACCTGCCGGCCAACCCAAAGAAGCGGAACAAATGGGCCAAAGCTTTCAAGAAGTGCTTTCAGGCTCCTCCTGGCTGGCTCTTCTGTGGTCTGGATTTTGCTTCCCTCGAAGACAAGATCTCGGCTCTGACCACGAGAGACCCCAACAAGCTCAAGGTCTATCTGGAGAAGTTCGACGGACACTGCTTGCGGTCCTATTCCTACTTCAACGATCAGATGGCTGGCATCATCCCCGATGACAGAGACTCCATCAACTCGATCGCTGACAAGTATCCCGAGCTTCGGCAAGAGTCGAAAAACCCTACCTTCGCTCTCACCTACCAAGGCACCTTCCGGACGCTGATGACCAACTGCGGTTTCTCGGAAGAGAAAGCCAGACGGATCGAAAAAGCCTACCAGGATCTCTATCAGGTCTCGATCCAGTGGGTGGCTCAGCGGATCAAGGAAGCCGGGGAGAAAGGCTATGCAGTCCTGGCCTTCGGACTGCGCCTGAGAACGCCTCTGCTGCATCAAGTCGTTTTAGGCACCTCCCGGACACCCTACGAGGCTGAAGCCGAAGGACGCACCGTAGGCAACGCTTTGGGCCAGTCCTGGTGTATGCTGAACAACCGTGCCGGAGTGGAATTCAATCGCAAGATCCGGGCTTCCAAGCATCGGCACGACATCCGGCCCTGCTCTCACATTCATGATGCTCAATACTTCATCATCAGGAATGATCCTGAAGTCGTGCTGTGGGTGAACGAGCATCTGGTAGCAGCTGCAAACTGGAACCACGATCCCCTGATCTACCACCCGGACATTCCTCTGGGTGGTGAGCTGTCGATATTCTTTCCGTCTTGGGCGGAAGAGATGGTCGTCCCCAACGGGGCTGATCGAGCTGAGCTTGAGCGTGTCTGTTTAAACCACGCCAAGAAATACAACTTGATCTAAACCTCAGATCGTCTGAAAAAGATCTTCTGATCTTCGTGGCTCTCCGTTTCCTCGGGGAGTCATTTTTTCCGGCATTTACAGGAGCTACCATGCAAGCAGCACGTCTGCTCAACAACTCGAACGTCGGGCTTGGCCTGGCTGTCTGGCTGGCCCGTGACAGCTATGACTATGAAAACGCAAGCCAACCTTTGCGGGATGTGATCTCGGCTACCACGCTGCTGAAGTCCACTCGGCAGTTCATCCTGTCCAACCGGATGAGCCCCGTCGAGAACCAGGTCGATGTTCTGGATCTCGTTTCTTCGCGGGTCGGCACAGCCATCCATGATTCGATCGAAGCCGCCTGGAAAGAAAACTACCGAATCTCGATGCAGCGTCTGGGTTATCCCCAGCGAGTCATCGACCGTGTGGTCATCAATCCGACCGAAGTGAAGCCGGGAGACTTTCCGGTCTATCTGGAACAGCGGGCTTCCCGCACCATCGACGGCGTGACCATCACCGGCAAGTTCGACCAGATCATCAACGGTGAGCTGAACGACGTGAAGACCACGTCCGTCTTCACCTACATCAACCAGACCAAGAACCAGGACTACCAGATCCAGGGGTCGATTTATCGTTGGCTCAACCCCGGCAAGATCACCTCGGATGTGATGAAAATCCAGCACGTCTTCACCGACTGGTCAAGCATGGGCCTCAAGTCCATTTCGGACTACCCCGGAACCAAGGCTGTCGAAATTTCTGTCCAACTGCTCAGCCTGGACGAAACCGAAGCCTGGATCCGTCGGAAGCTGCGCGAGATCATTGCCAACCAGAATCTGCCGGAGCCTGACATCATCCCTTGCTCCGACAAGGAACTCTGGATCAGCGATCCGGTCTTCAAATACTACGCCGACGAGAAAAAAGCAGCTGAAGGCGGTCGTTCGACTAAGAACTTCTCGAGTTACAACGAAGCGATGATGCACCGGATCCAACAAGGAAAAGGCGTCATCATCACTGTCCCCGGCGTTCCGAAAGCCTGCCGTTATTGTCCGGCCTTCGATTCCTGCACCCAACAGAAAGCCTATCAGCATGAGTGACGTCATCCCGAGCAAGCTCTCGAAATCCCTGAGCCAGATGAAACACAACCAGATCGTCGAGAGCATGGTCGATACCATCTGCGCTCGCGTCCAGAACAGTGACCGGACCTATTTCCGTGGTCTGGTCACCTACTACATGGGTAAGGTTGCTGGCTCCATGTGGGCAACCGTTCGTTCCCGCCATCTGGGCGATACCTTGGCCAACGTCTATTTCGTCGGCCTGGCCTCGTCCGGTTACGGCAAGGGCTACTCCGTGACCTTGATGGAAGACTACTTCCTGGACGGTTTCATCGACCGTTTCATGCGCGACACCTACCCGATGATCGGGGAGCTGAACATGCGCAAGAAAGCCAGCGAGCTGGCAGCGAAGAAAGAGACCGACGAGAAGGACGAGTTCAATCAGCTCCGTTTCGAGCTGCAGCGTTCCGGCTCCTACGCTTTCGACTTCGACAGCGGTTCCGTGCCCGCTCTCAAGCAGATGCGCAACGCTGTTCTCATTCCCGGCATCGGGGCCGTCAACTTTCAGGTGGACGAGATCGGCATGAACCTCCGGGATAATGCTGTTTTCGAGATGCTGAAAGCCTACCTCGAACTCTACGACAACGGGCGCATCAAGACCAAGCTGACCAAGGAGAGCAACGATTCTTCCCGTGGCCCCTGGCTCGATGGCAAGACCCCCAGCAACATGTTCCTGGGCGGCACCCCTGTCCGTCTGTTCGACGGCGGTGAGCTGGAGAACACCTTCTATGACCTGCTGGCAAACGGTTATGCTCGTCGCTCGATCTTTGCTCTGGGCAACCAGAAGAAGGACCACCTCTCCGACGATGACCATGCTGCGGCCTACTACGCCCTGATCCAGCCACAGAACACCCAGGCCTTCGATTTGTGGAACAGCCACTTCACAGAACTGGCAAACCCCGATCGTTTCAACTGGATCTCCGAGTTGTCCGATGATGTCGGCATCGAATGGATGGCCTACAAGTTCTGGTGCGAGAAGAGGGGGACCCAGTTCTCGGAGCATAAGGCGACCGAAGAGGCCGAAATGTCTCACCGGGCATCCAAAGCTCTTAAGATCGCCGGCTGCTACGCCTTCTGCGAAGGATCTTCGACGCTGGAAATGGAACATCTGCACGCCGCGATCAAGCTCGTCGAAGAGTGCGGCAAGTCCTTTACCCAGATCATGAATCGCAAGCCCGGCTACCAGAAGCTGGCAGAGTTTCTGGCGACCCACGAAGGCGAGATCACTGTGGCAGAGCTGCAGGATCGTCTGCCCTTCTATCGTGGCAGCCAGGCCGCTCGTGCTGACATGATGACCCTGGCTCAGTCCTGGGGCCATCCCCGACATCTGCTGATCCGCAAGCGGTTCCGTGACACCATCGAGTTCTACTCGGGAGAGACGCTGAAACAGACCGACCTGAACCAGATCTCGATCAGCTACTCCAACGACTACGCGGAAAACTACACCCCTGTCGTGGCTCCGCTGAAAGACTTCGACCAGCTTGTCCTGGCTCCGGATCTGCACTGGTGCAACCACTCCTTCCAGGACAATCACCGGCAGGAGAAGAATACCATCCCCGGCTTCAACCTGGTCGTGCTGGATCTCGACAGCCACCTTCCGCTGGAGACGGTCCACGAGCTGCTGGCCGATTACACCTTCGCCACCTACACGACCAAACGCCACACCCCCCAGCACCATCGCTATCGGGTGATGATGCCGACCAACTACGTCCTCAACCTCGACGAACAAGACTACAAGGAGTTCATGAACAACGTCTCCAAGTGGGTGCCGTTCCGCTGTGACGTGACCGCCAAAGGCCATGCCGACACGGCTGCAAACCAGCGGTCCCGGAAGTGGCTGACCAACCCCAACGGGATCTGGCACTTCAACCAGGGTACCCAGCTCCTGGACGCCTACACCTTCCTGCCGAGAACCAAGAAGAACGAGGAGTTCACCAAGGAGATCAAGCGCCTCAAGAACCTCTCGAACCTTGAGCGCTGGTTTGTCGAGCACACCTACGACGGCACGCGAAACAACAACATCTTCCGTTATGCCATGGCTCTTGTCTCCTCGGGCATGAGCTACATAGAAGTCGAGCAGCGTGTGCTGTCCTTCAACGCTTCGCTGGAAGACCGACTCGATCCTGCAGAGCTTCAGCGCACTGTGCTGACCACTGCTTCTCAGCGTGTTCTCGACCGCGATCAAGACATGGCTGCGGCCTGAGACTGCTCAGAGAGAAGAGGATCTACTGATCTTCTTCTCTCGATCTTCCCCAAGAAACCATCTTTTCTTTTTGCCCCTTTAGGGTAAGAAGATCTCCCGTAACCAAAAGGAACCATCCCGCAATGTCCAACATCAATGACCAGCTCATCCTGATCGCAGGAGAGTCTGGAACGGGGAAGTCTGCGTCCTTGATGCAGCTGCCGAACCACGAGAGGGTGATCTACCTGAACACCGAAGCGGGAAAGCGCCTGCCCTTCCGCAACAATTTCAAGAGCTTCACCATCACCGATCCCTATCAGGTGATGGAAGCTTTCCAGACCTTCAACGGAAAACCGGATGTTGATGTCATTGTCATCGACACCCTGACCTTCCTGATGGACATGATGGAAACCCGCTACGTCCTGGGAGCCAAGGACACGCAGAAAGCCTGGGGCGACTATGCCCAGTTCTTCAAACGGCTTATGCAGGAATACGTCGCCCTGTCCGACAAGTCGGTCATTTTTCTTGCGCACACACGCGCCGACTATGACGAGAAGTCGATGGAGATGAGAGTCTCCGTTCCCGTCAAGGGATCGCTCAAGAACAACGGCATCGAAGCCTATTTCTCGACCGTCGTTGCCACGAAGAAGATGGCTCTTTCCGATCTGGAGCCCTACCCCAACGACCTTCTTCACATCACCGACCAAGATCGGATGCTGGGCTTCAAGCATGTTTTCCAGACCCAGCTGACCCCCCGCACCCTGGGTGAACGCATTCGCTCTCCCATGTCGCTGTTCACCCGTGAGCAGACCTACATCGACAACAATGCTGGAATGCTCCTGAACCATATCAAGGCGTTCTACGCCTGATCCAACCCGCTCAGAGAAAGGACACTCTTACATGAGCATGTTTGCAAACGTCAGCCGTGATGGCGCAGCTCCCGCCGAGGACCGCGTCTATACCGGCGCAAAAGTCCTGGACTCGGACTACTACGAAGGCACGATCAAGCTGGCCTTCGGTGGGATCTCCTCGTCCGGAGCCAAGAACGTCACCCTGCACATCGACGTGGCCGGGACCGAGTTCCGTGAGACGCTCTACATCACCACCAAGGACGGTGAGAGCCTCTATGTGGACAAGCGGGACAACCTGAAGAAGGCTCTGCCCGGTCTGATCCTGATCGACGATCTGTGCCTGCTGACCACCTCGAAAGCCCTGGGCGAGCAGCGTGTCGAGACCAAGCACGTCAAGCTCTACAACGCCGCCAAGCGGGTTGAGGAGCTGATGCCGGTCGAGATGCTCGTGGATCTGCTGGGCAAGACCGCCCGCTTCTGCCTGCTGCGTGAAACCGTCGATCAGCAGTCCAAGGACTCTGAAGGGCGCTACGTCAACAACGGCAAGACCCGTGACCAAAACGCCCTGGACAAGTTCCTGTGGACCGACGGTCGCACCGTCACCGAGGTCCAGAAAAACGTGCCGAACCCGGTTTACAAGGAAACCTGGCTGAGCACCAACAAAGGCAAGACCCGCAACCGGGCCAAGGGTGTCGAAGGCAATACCGGCATCCCCGGTCAGGCTGGCGCTCCCCGTCCCCTGTTCGGCACGCCTGCGGGCGCTGGTGCCGCTGAACCGCCGAAGCCTTCGGGCCTCTTCGGCGCATGATCCCCAGCACGATCATTGCTGGGATCGACCCTGGGTTGGGTGGGGCTATCGTCCTGCTCAATCCAGTGACCAGGGCTGTCGTGTTTCACGACATGCCCACGGTCAAGTCCAAAAACGGAAAACCTGAGACAGACCTTCATCGGCTGGGTCTGATTCTCCGCATCACGGAAACTGGGCGACATATCGCTCTGATCGAGAACGTGCACACCATGCCTGGTCAAGGTCTGTCCAGTGCTTTCCGTTTTGGACAGAACTTCGGAGCCTGTCAGATGGCTCTGGCAGGACACGGCTGGGAAATGCACTCGGTCACCCCGCAGATCTGGAAGAAGCATTTCAAGCTTCCCGCTGACAAGAAAGCCAGTCTGCAAACAGCTGTTCATCTCTTCCCTGCCTACTCGGAACAGCTTTCTCGCGTGAAGGATAACGGTCGGGCCGAAGCCTTGCTGATCGCCCTTTATGCCGCTCACACCATTGCGTCTCGCACCTGAAAGGAACATCCGTGCAGATCACCCTGAACCAAGAAGAAATCGAGATGGCGATCTCGAACTATGTCCGTGGACAGATCAACATCGTGGACTCGGCCCAGATCGCCATCGAGCTGCGTGCCGGTCGTGGCGAAAACGGTTTCACCGCTTCGCTGGACATCCGCTCCGTCCTGACCCCGGCTGTCGCTGCGCCGAAAGCCGTCACCCGCACCACGGCTCCGGCTGCCGAAGAAGCGCCTGTCCAGGAGCGGGTTGTGCCGACCCCGGCTTTCCCGGCCTTCAACACCAGGAAAGAACGTGCTGCTGCTCCCGCTGCTCCCGCTGCGCCGGCTGCTTCCGAAGCCGATGCTGCTCCCGTCAAGAACCTGTTTGGTTCGCCCAGCGACGCCTCGGCCATTCCGGAACCTGCCGAAGCTCTGCCGGAAGAAGCTGCCGGTGAGAACAACGGCACCACCGGGGGCATCTTCAGCTTCGGCGTCAAGTCGTGACAGCACTCCTCAAGGCGGCTGTGCTCACAACAGCTGCCTTGCTGGTCTTCTGGGCGATGGCAACAGCTGTGGTTATCCTGGCTCCTGCCATCGCCTCTGTAGCTGTCTTCTTGTTTCTTTGGGCCCTTATTCGGGCACAGGACAAGAACGACAACAACCCATGAACTCCGGAAGTCCCCACGGGGTCTTCCGTCTCCACAAGATCTTCGATGGTGGGATGGTACGGCCTATTGGCCTTTGGATCCTCCGATGGTTCTACCTCCCAACCTGAGCCATCCCACCTTCCAAGATCTCCCGAACCAAGGACGCAATCATGAAGCTTGGCAAAAACCGCTGGCACAGCATCGACTCTTTTCGCAAGCGGTTTGTTTACAAATCCGATGGTCGCTTCGATACCTGGCGTATCCTGAAAACGCCTGGACGTGTCGAAGGAGACTGCGACGATTTTGCTGTCACGATGCTTTGGCTCGTCAGCGATCAGTCAATGTTCACCTTCTGGAAGAAGCTCCTCACCGGCACGGCTTCTTTCTGGTACTGCGTCACCGCAGGGGGAGAAAACCACGTTACCCTCAAGGTGAACGATCAGTACATCGACAACATCTATCCCGCATTTTCCAGCCTGCCGAAGCACAAGATGCTTTCAAAAGCCAGCCTTCTTCAGATCGCTGTGAAGATGCTGCTGGGCAAACTCACCCGCAACTGAACCAACCCCAAAGGAGACCCTTATGCGTGCCCTGTTGCTCGTTCCTGTGCTGCTGTCTGCCTGCGCCACCGATCCCCGCCTCTATGAGCCTGTGGTGGATCCCGTGAGCAAGGATGCCAAGTACAGCTACAACCTCTCCGAGTGCCGTCGTCTGGGTACCCAGGCGTCGATCGACTATTCGAACGACGCCAGTGAACAGATGGCAGGAGCCATGCTTCTCGGGGCTGTTTTGGGCGCTGCCGTGGGTGCTGCTGCCGGAGGCAGTGATTACGCCGGGAGCACCGCTGCTCTGGGCATGGCCGTTGGAGCCAACAGCGTTGACCTCGATCACGTCGCTGAAGGCCCCAACCGAATCATCGACCGCTGCCTTGAAAACCGGGGCTATGTGGTCCTGTCCGATCCCGGCAAAGGCTGACAGACCGTGTTTGCAGCCTTTCCGTTCAAGTCTTCTCGCAGGCGGCGGATCTACGATCTCTTGCTGATCTGCGAGAAGATGGACGCCTGCGAGCTCTACTCCGGATGGGCAGAAGCATCTTGTGAGCTTTTGTCCTTGGCTCAGGAAGAGCACGACGATGCCAATTGCTATGAAGCCGATGGTATTCCTCATTGTTTTCTTCCGGATTACGATTCTTCGGAGGACTGAATCATGACCCAAGACATCTACACCAACACATCGGCTTTCGGGCTGATGCCCAAAGAAATGCAGGAGGCGATGAAGAAGCACTACGAGGGCGGCGGCGGCATCATGGCGTATACGACAATGGGAGACACGCTCGATTGGTGGTCCTTGGATATACCGTCTTGGCATGGTTCCGCAGTCTATCGCGCCGTTCGCCCCGCGCCCAAGCCAATGACCGTGCCGTGGGATGCGATCCGTCCTGAGTATATCTGCGCGGCGAAAGATGACGGCGCACTGGCTTACTGTTACTCCGCGCCGCCGAGACCTGACCGGGATATGTGGTTGGGGGCCGCGGCCTACGTGCGTATCGACCACCTGACCGGCTACGACCCCGGCGAAGTTGACTGGAAAGACAGTCTGCAATGGGCGCAAGGTGTGCGTCGGCGGCTGACTCCGGAACCGCAGAAGACCGAGTCTCTCTGGGCGTTCTGGTCGTACGACAGATTCCCGTACATGCTGGCAGGCGAAGTCTCCGAGCAGCTCGCTGATGGGCGTGTGAAGGTCAAGAACTACACCGGCATGATCTTCACCCCTGTCTACATGGCAAGCGGAGAAGCGGGTGTACGCATGGCGAGAGAGGTACGGAGAGTGTCCAACGCCTACCGGGTCCACGAAGAATGCGCTCGTAACGGTGCAGGTAATGCCGCTCATGCGCACCTGCGCAGCGTGGGCTTTCCCGAAGGGGCGTTGTTGCGGCTCCAGCGCACTGGTTGGCAGGGCAGCGCCTACGAGGAGTTGTTTGCGCAGCAGATCAAGCGGGAGGCGGGGGAATGACCGCTTACCTTTGCGCCATCTGCGGCAAGCCAATTGATAGCAGTGCGGCCTTTATGTTTGGCAGCTGCACGTCTTGTCGCCAGCTTATGGACCCCATGCCGCGCAAAGACGTGCAGTTGCCGCCCCCGATAGGCTTTGTCGCCCGCGCCGACTATGACGCACTGACTGAGCAGATCGCGGATTTGACGGCGAAGCTGGAAGCCGCCGAGGCCGACAAGCGTGAGGCTTTTGAGCAAGGGCGCGACAACGCAGCGGACCTGATCTTGGACTGCATCGCAAAGGCCCTTGGCGTTACGGAATACACAGCCTGCGAGGGGTCAGAAACCTTCGAGGGCGACGTTTGCGGGACCGTCTATTCTATCCTGAAAGCGGGCGACGTTTACGACGATGAGGATGGCGCGGTTGCTTCATTGCGCGCCATCAAGGCTGCCGAGGCCGAACGCGACGATCTGCGCGAGGCCCTCAAAACCGCCCGGATCGAGGGCTACGAAATCGCCCGCGAAATGGCCAAGGATTGCGGCTGGCATCTGCTGCGGCCCGAATTGGTGGGGGAGTTGAAGTGACCGACCGTCCGATCATCTTTTCCGCCCCCATGATCCGCGCGCTGCTCGATGGCCGCAAGACGCAGACGAGGCGGAAGATCAGCCACCGTTCCATTGACATCAACATCGCCCCCGTCGCCACAATGGATCACCCAGTTTGGATACAGTTTTATCATCCTAAAGGTGGGCCGCTGACCTGCGTAAAACAACCCTACGCCCCCGGTGATCGGCTGTGGGTGCGTGAGGCGTGGCAGTCGAACGGTCTTAACTGGGGCAAGCGCCCGCGCGACATGCGCAAGGAACTGGGGCCGCTGCACTATGCCGTCTCTGACAATGGCGAATGGAAGCCCTATTGGGGCGGGTGGAGGCCCCCCAAGGACATGCCCCGTTGGGCCTCGCGCCTGACCCTGACCGTCACCCATGTGAGGGTCCAGCGGTTGCAGGAGATCAGCGAGGCGGATGCGGTGGCCGAGGGCGGCGATCCGGTGCAGGCGCGCATGTATCCTGAACTTGGGACGTGCCGCGACTGGTTCGCAGACCTTTGGGATAGCCTGCACGGTCCCGACGCATGGGACGATAACCCGTGGGTCTGCGCCGTGACGTTCACGGTCGAGAAAAAGAACATCGACGCATGACAATCACCGTCATTATGGAAGGGAAGCACTGCGCCCGCAAACCGCACCAGTGCTGGCATTGCTACCGGACGATCCCTGCGGGGGTCGTCTATGGCTACCAGGCCTGCAAATACGACAGCGTTTACATCCTGCGCTGGCATCTGGACTGCGAGGCGATGGCGACTGCCTACATACGCTTGACCGACCCTTACTGCGATGAAGGCTACCCGCCGCTGCGGGATCAACTCGTGGACAACGGCGAATACCCGAACGAACTGGACTGGTGGCGCGGGGAATACCCCCACGTTGTCTGCCGGATGGAACTGACCGATCAACTGCATGAGGTGAAGAAATGACCGAAGAAACCCAAGACAAATACAAGATGTTCCGCAACTTCATGGTGAACGAGTTGGGCGTCGGGCGCGACGATGTTCGGCAGTGGACCCAAGAAGCTATCCACAGAGAAGTCCAGAAAATCCTTGGGCAACTCAATGTCGAGGGGATGGTGCGCACCACGATTGATACCCGAGTGCGCGACGCCATCAAAGGCCCGTCCTACAACAACGGCTTTTCGGACGCCTTGCTCAAGGTTGTTCGTGACGCCATTGCCCAAGAGATTTCCGGGCGCATCCAGTTCAGAAACCCTGTGGTCGTGGAGGCAAAAGAGTGAGCCACGCCCTGATTGCAATCTCGGCATCCGCCGCCACGGCTTACATGCTGTCTCCTCCGACCGGAGACGGAGGCTGGCAAGCTGGCCTGTTCTTCATGGCTTTCCTTGCTGGCGCGGGAGCTATGGCAATGGGGGACTTCGACAAATGAACCAAAGCACCAGAGCCAAGGAACGCACCACCACCCCGTTCACTGTCTATGCGGAGCGTGTCCGACCTCTGGCTGCTGCAGGTTTTTCCGCCAAAGACATCGCCACCATGCTCTGCATCCCTACCAACACTGTCGCGGTTGTAAAAAGGAAATTCCGCATCCCGTTCACCCGAGACGGACGCTGCAAACATGGAAGCAAAAGGGCTTATCTGAAATGATCCGCGTCACCGTCAAAACCCGAGTCCGCGATATAGAAATCGTTCACGAAGCTCGGGGGCTTCTGCATCGTGTGAAACAAGGCAAACCATGACCCAAGTCTCTGCAGATTCCCTCACCTGGCCTTGTGCCATTGGCTCCTTCAAAGGATACCCGCCCATCTATCAGGCCGACATCGACGGCACAATCTACACCGTCCATTACGCCCATGGTGCAGGATGGTCCGGTCTTGAGCACCGCAAAGGTGCTGGCTCTCTCATGATGCGGGTCGGTCCTTTCGATAGCCCTGAAGAAGCTGTCGATGCCATCACTGCCTACGCGAGAAGCAAATGACCGATCCGACAAACCCCTTCGCCCCGCTGGACAACCACGGCTGGCTGCGCATCGACACCAGCGCCGAAGCCGTGGCGCTGGCTTGCATGATCGTTTCCAACCCCGGTGGCAACATTCGCCCCGAAGGCTGGCAGCGCCGTGTGAATGACCTTCTGCGCGCCTTGCAGCAAGAGCGTGACGACACTCACGCCGACGCCCAAGAAGCCATCGCCAAGCTGGACGCGACCATGAAAGACTGGGCGTTCATCCTAGCCGAGCGGGACAAGACCTTCGCGCTGATGCTGGAACGGGCCGAGAAGGCCGAGTCTCTCATCGCTGAATGTGCCGAATATCTCAAGGAAGGTGAGACGCCGAAGCAGCGTATGGACCGGGATCACGCCGACGTTCTTTCTTTGATGGAAATGCTGGCGACTGACCGCAAACGCCGTGACGAAGCCGAAGCACGCTGCCAAGTCCTGGAAGCCGTGATCCAGGAATACAGCCTCAAAAACCTTCCCGACCTCACCTTCGCTTATCTCAGCGGCTTCAGAGAAGGCTCCAAAACAGACAAGAAAGACTGAACCACATGGAAGAAAAACAAACCTACCTGGCTGTTGTCATGGAGTCTGGAGACACTCCCTTTCCGCCAGCCTACACGGAGCCCCTGATCTACGAAGTCAAACTTACTCCGCTCCAGGCTCAAGAAGCCCACTTCGTCACCCAGGACATTGCAATCCAGCGCATGGAAGAGCTGGGCGTCGAAGAGATCTACATCCCCGAAATCGCTAACAGCTTGCGTCTCTGCTTCCTGTTCAAGCCTGGTTCTACTTATATCGATTTCCGGTACTGATTCATGAGCTACAAATCAGACCTTCACGACATCCCTGTCTTTCTGCACAGGGAAACCCAAAAAGCTTTTCTGGTCTCGACCCACACAACCAAAGATCCCGTCTGGGTTCCTCGCAGCCTTTGCGAAATCGAAGAAGCCCATGACGGGAACTACACGCTCACAGCTCCTGAGTGGATCCTTACGGAAAAAGAACTGGTATGATGACCTTCGGCCTGTACCAAGAAGAGGGTCACCTCACATTCAGCCCAGGAGCCAGACCGGGAACTCTCTTCATTGATATTCTCTGGATCGACGAAGAAGCTCGCCGTCATGGAAAAGGATCGGAGCTTCTCCGCACTTTTCTTGCGCTCGCAGACCACCTCGGAGCAGAAGTTCATCTGGATGCAAGATCGGATATAGGTTATCGTCCGATTGTTGCCTTCTATCAGAAGCACGGTTTCAAGCTTCAGGAGGGAACACCTGAATGGATCAATCGGATGATCCGTACCCCTCAGAAAGCAGACAGGAACCAAGATGACGGAAACGACCCAGACGCCGACCCCGACAGCTTCCGAAGCCATCTCTGCTCCGCCTTCCCCGCCTTCGCAGATCCTGCCGCTCAAGCTGACGACGGCACAGTTTGAGATCTACATCACCGAAGAGAAGAAGCGCACGGCTGCCTACGAGACTGCCCTGGCGCAACACCAGGCTCTGGTCCAGCAACAGGCTGCCATCCAGAAAGCGGTCCTGATCGAGAGCCACAAGCTCCTCCGCTACCAAGCCGAGAACATGATGACCCCTCGTGCCCATGTTGTGCTGGCTCTGCTGTCGGCCCGCATGGCTGCTTTCGGCACCCAGGCCGAGTCTGTCGATGACGTGACCAGAGATCTCCTGAGCACTGTCGATCAGATCATGGGTCAGCTCTTTCTGCAAACCCAGATCCCTCCCCAGACTCCGCTGGCTCCCACGCCGCCCGCAGTCTGAAACAGGAACCAGGGATTTACATTTAGATCCCTCTTCCGTGCTCCAACCGAAGAGGCTTTCCATGCTGCCAGATTTCAGCAAACCCCCGAAACAGGACTTCCGGATCATCAGACACAGCCTGACTTTCCTTGAAGGAGTCGTCACTTCTTTCCTGATCCTGATCTGGTTCGGGTGCATCGTGGCTCTGATGCACATTTTCTTCGGCAGCTTCTCCTGATGCAGCGAGACTCTTCCCCTACCGAAGCACTGGATTATCCCAGCGAAAAAGCCTTGCCTGATACCAGCTGGGTCTTCTGGGCCAACAACGGTATCCGCTGGCCGGACGGTCGAAGACAGTCCCTCTACATCTCGACCCGGACCCACCACAACGGGCGTCAGCTGTTCTCGATGTTCGTCGAAGAAGCCCTGATCTTTCCCGAGCGGAAACACGCTGTCCGCTGGCTCAGGGAACAGCCTCACGACTACAGCCGGATCTTCCTGGTCAATGGCTCGACGCTTCGCAGTCACTGGCACCCCACCCCGTTTCCCTTTCCTTTGGAGCCAAGCCTGTATGACTGAAGACGAAATGAGAAAGTCCCTCACCTTGCACACCAGCAGAGACATCTTCGTGAGCTACCCCATGACCACGAAGACTCTCTTGCTGATCTTCGCCACCAACGTCTCCCTCCTGGCTCTGACTGCTGTTCTGGCTCACATCCTCATGTGGGGGCCGGTAACGACGCTCCTCATCTTTGTGGGGCTCTACACCGTTTACAAGGGAATAGCCCCTGCAGGGCGCTTCATGACGCCGCTGTCAGCCCACCTCTTCATCCTGCAGCTCTACTATCCCGAAGCCCATGCTCTTCAGGTCAAGCTGCTCAAGGAAAAAGGCGTTCATTCAGACTTTCTCTGAGCCAGGACACAAACGCAAGAAGGGGGGCACCAGCCCCCCTTTTCCGTTCACTGACTCAGGTTGACCCACGGGTTCATGGTCCAGGATCTCCACAGCATGTCCCAGCCCAGCGACCTCCAGAGATCCCCCGTCAGGGTCCGGCTGATGAAGTTGTCTTCCTGAAGCGTGCCCAGGTTAATCCCAGGCACATCCGGAGCAAACCCCATCCCCACGTTCATCAACAGCACCCGGAAGGGGTGATTGCGGATCTGGCGCAGAGCCACCTTCACCGAACGGATCGGCCAAGTCAGGAACCAACCAAACCCCATGCTGTCCGTATAGCTGCGGAACCGACCCGGCAAGAAGTTGTACCCGACAAACTCATCCCGCACCTGATACAGTGCCTGTTCCTCGGTTTTTCCCTTGGCTCTCAGATGGTCGTAAAGTGCAGCCTTGGCAATGAAGTCACCATACTGCACTGCCTTCGCCATCCCCCTGAACAAGGCCGTGCTCTCACTCACGACAGCATAGCGTCCAATCGTCCCCAGCTTTTCAGGGATCTTCTCCGCCAGCTCACGCACCCGGTCGATGTAGCGTCCGCGCAAGAACGTCTCGTCCTGCTCCGTCAGCCCTTCCGAGATCGCCGCAAACTCCCCCGCTTCGATCAGCGGATGAATCGACATGCGCTTCTCGGCGTCATACACCGCTTGCTTTTCCGCCTTCAGCCGAGCCAAGGCTTTCTCATCCCCGACGCTGCCGGCCATCAGCACCTCGATCTCGTTGAGCCGCTTCAGGTTGACCAGATGCTTGTTGGCTTCGACGATCTTCGTCACCATCGCTTTTGCTGCCTGAACGGGGGTCAGCCCCAGCACCATCAGCTGCGTGTAGGCAGAGGCCATGTTGGCAATCGGAACCACGATAGACCGCACCACGAAGGTTGTCTTGGCAAAGGAGACCAAGCTCTGCAGGCTCCGCTCAGCCGTGACGAAAGCACTGAAGCCACTGGCTCCGAAGAAGAACTCGGCCAGTGTCCTGAAGCCTTTCTGTGCCTCACTGCTCCAACGCCCCTGACGGTGCCAGGCATCCGCCACTGATGGCATCCGGTAACCGATCGAGTTGTCGATCATGTCCTTGCGGATCATCATCGGCCCGTCGAACAGCTCAGCTGCCGTTTCCCGCACATGGCGGGGAAGCATCAGGTAAGCCTCATACCAGACCGGATCACCAGCCAGCTGAATGTTCACATAGTCAGCTTTCCGTTCCGCGTTGTCTTTGTCCTTCTTCCACATGTTAGCCAGGACCGTCAGCACTTCCTTGTTGAAGTTCTCCGACAGGGCTTCTTCTTCCTGCCGACCAGCCCAGGCTCCCATCATGTGATCCAGACGCCTCTGGTCCTTGAACTCCATCAGGCGCTCCGGCAGCACATGCCGCTCGTAGCCCAGGAAGTTCTGATCCTTGTCGTAGATCGGGATCAGGGGTTCGCCAGACTGGTCATTCCAGCGACTGCGTCCTTGCACGTCGGCCAGCACTCTCTCCCGCACACGCACAGCTTCCTTGCCCAAAAGGACACCAGCCGTGTTTCCACGGGTGGAGATCCCGTTCCGGGGATCCACACCGAAGACCGACCGCTGAACGATCTGCAAGGCCCCTTGCATGAAAGGTGCACGCCCTGCCGTGTTCGAGCGATAGTAGCCTCTTTCCCCCAGCTCGTAGTCACTGCCCTTGTAGTCTTCGACAAAGGTGTAGCCCTGCTTGATGAGCTGCTCGTGCTCGCTCTTGAGCCTGATCTGCAGATCAGTGCGATCGGCGCTTTCCGCAGGGATGAAGCCTTTCCACCTGTTGACCCGAGCCGTTGCCGTGCTCTGGTCAGCCAGCTTCTTCTCCTCGGTCTGCTTCAGCTTCGCCAGGTAGAGCAAGGTAAACTTGGTTCCCTCAGCCTCTTCTTCCATCACTTTCACAGCAACCTTTCGGTCTTCGACCGGAGCCAAAAGCAAAGCCTGCAGCGTCACCAGCTTGTCGATCTGCTGCTCGCCTTCGCTGACAACCTTAACGTCCCGCACCTTTCGCTGACCCGGTTCCCCGACCAGCAGCGAGATCGCAAAGGCGTTCTTCAGCAGGTTGTGGTTGCTCTTGGCAATCTCTCCCGTTGCCAGGAAGCGAGCCAGCTCCCAAGCCTTCTTGACCATCCGCCGACCACGACCTTCGCCGTAGATCCCCCTGACCTCTGCTTCCAGCTTGTCGATTTCCTGACGCAGCTTGGTCTCGTTCTTCAGCAGTTCCAGCACATCGTTGATGCTCATCGTATCGAGCAGGGTCACGATATCGGTTTCACCCCAGACCTTGTGCAAAGAGGTCCAAGTTTCTTTCGAGAGCTTCTCCTTGAACTGTTCGTTCAGAACCAGGGGAACATCTTCCCGGTGAGCTTGGCGCATCTTGGCAACAAGATAGCGGCTCTGGTTCACGAGCTTGTAAAGCGTCTTCGTGAAGTCGGTCTGCCCCACCATTTCGACAGCCAGATCATAGAGCGGCTTCATCACTACAGGCAGCTTCACCCTGTTCGCCAGAGCCAGGATGCTTTCGCCATACTGCAGGCCGGTATCTTCCGAACGCACCATGTTCCCGATCCCGCGCAGGCTTTTGCGCAGGGACTCTCGCATGTTTTTCAGTGCCCCTTCCCGTTCCTGCAGCATACGGCTGTCAGCCAGACCGCTGATGTATTCCCCTGTCTTGTCCATGAAGCCACGGGCCCACTTGTCACCCGTGTCCAGAAGCCCGCTCGACTTCACTTCGATCCAGAGCTTCTCTTCGTTGGCTTCTTCCGACAGGGCATCAGCCAGGTTGTCGAGAACTGCCTTCACGGTCGAAGATCCACGGCCTGCCTTGGATGCTGCGATCTCCAGATCCGACATGCGGTTTGCCGCGAAGTTGCTCAGGATCGTATCCAGATCCTGGGCTCCGTTCAGTTTCACCGGCAAGTTCTTCGGAGGAGCCAAAGTCGCCAGCACATCCCGGAAGCCTTTGTGAGCCTGCGAGAGAGCGAGGAAAGACACCATCAGGGTCGAGCGCCCCTTCGCATCCTTCACGTCTCCCTTGCTGCCCAGAAGGGCATCCATGAGCGCCTGCGTGTCATCCGCTGCAAACGTCCCCGTGCTCGTCACCAGAGGAAGCAGATCGTCCTGAACCAAGGTGTTGACCGTGTGGCTGTAGAGCGTCTGCAGGCGAGCCATGGATTTCGGATTAAGTTCCATCCCCGAAGACAGGGCCATGTGAATCGTCCGGAACGCATGAGCCTCTGCCTCGTCCATCACGAAGCCTGCTCGCTGGTAAATGTTCGACGCATCCTGTGCTACCCGTCGCAGCAGTTCCTGGCGCGGTTCCACCGTTCCGGGCACCCTGCCCGTCAGACCTTTCTCCAGATGCTTGCGCACGCGAGTATGCAAGCGTTCCATCATCTGCCGCAACCGGGTGTCATAATCCTTTTCCGGCGCACCGCTGCGCTGGTCCAGGATCCTGTGTGCATCGAACGGATTGACCTCCATTCCCCCTTTCTCGGGCTCGATGCCTTTCTCCTGCATCTGCTTCACCACATGACGGCTCGGCATCAAGGCTGCCGCAGTGTTGGCATAGGTCAGATTGAACATGTCCGTCGGCGTTCCTGAAGCCAGGCGGAACAGCTTGCGGAAACCTTCCAGCGTCTTGCTGATCAGAGCCTTCAGGCGGGAGTTGCTCCGGGTGACCTTCAGCTGATCCACCAGAGGCTTTGCCGAAAGGGCATAAGCCACATACTCGGACAGGGCGTTCATCTGTCCCAGGGGCGTTCCCTTGTCCAGATGCCGCTGGATCTCCCTACGGATCTTGAAAGACATGCGCTTGAGCATCGGGTTGACCAGATCAAAACCCAAAACCATGAACTCGTTCATGAGTTTTTCCAGGTTCTCGATCGCAGCCTTCTGAACGTCTTCCAGCCCTTCGCCATTCTCCAGGTAGAACTTCGACAGCACCGAGTTCAGGGCAGCGTGCACCATCTCGTGCAGCACCGTTTCCTGCGAGCTGGTCACAATCCAGATCCGGTTGGTGTTCGGATCGAACTGCCCGTGGACGTTGTTCAGAAGACCTTTGGTGAAGTTCCCTTCCAGCTTGGTTCTCAGCTTCGCCAGCTCTTCCTTGGAGCCAAAGTAAAACACCGTCTCCTTGGGCAGGAACTTTGCCAGAGCCCGCATGATGCGAGAAACGTGAGCATCCCACACGCCTTTCTCGTGCCCCATGCGCTGGATGGCTTTGGCCGACAGGGAGTAAACCCCCTTTGTGCCCCTGACCCTCGAACCGATCTTTTCAACCAGACCTTCGACAGCTGCGTTGTTTTCGACCCGCGCGTAGATCTTCCCTTCCCTGCGCTTTTCCTTGATCGCTTTCAGAGCCTCTTCCTTGCGCCGTTCCAGCTCAAGCGTGATCTCGTCTTCCGTGCCTTCGATGACCTGCTCCACGCCGTTGACATAAGGCTTGTTGCCCGACGCCATATGGTCCATCGAAACAGGCACCGACTTCAGCACCTCCTTCACAGCTTCCATTTCATCAGCGTATTCGCTGATCCAGTCCGTCATGGCTTTGACGGCCCCTTCCAGGTTCTCCCGGATCATGCCGATATTCCTGCGAACGTTGGCATCCCGCTCTTCCGGGGACATCTTCTTCAGCAGCAGCCGAACCTGGGCTCCCTCGACATAGGTGCTCTCGTCGTAGCCCAGCACCATCTTCTGGAACAAGCTGCGCATCCCCGGATAGAACTTGTTCATGGACCAGAAGATCTGATCCAGACTGTCGTAGTCGTCCAACAGCATCAGCGGATGGTCGCCTTCGACGTTGCCCGCTTGCGAGAGCCAAGACACCCACGACTCCTGAACATCCCTCAGCGGGTTTTGCACCCAGGCATCATAGACCGCCTTGTTGATCTTCTCAGAGATTTCCCGAATGCGGTCTGCTCGCATTTCCAAGCCATCAAACACAGGCACGGCACCCGTGATCGCATCCTCTTCCGAGAAGTAATTGATCATCATCTCGGCGTCGCCGCGCGAGATGACAAACTGAGGCCCGAAGGCAACGCCCACCTTTTCAGGTTGGCTCACCTGTGCCTTGGCTTTCAGGCTCTCGTCGAAGCTGTTCGAAACCGCAGTGTCGCTCGGGGCTTTTTCCTTTTCCCCGACTTGCAGGACATGCTCTCCAGCGTTGTCCGTAACCACCACACCAAAACGCACCAGCTCCTTGAAGATGCTGCCATAGTCGTTCTTGGACAGCAGCTGGCCTTTCTTCAGCTTGCCCTCGGCAACCCGCTCTGCCTGCTTGCGTTTCACCGCTGCAGAGAACAGGGAGATCAGCACCTGTCCTTGGATCTGCGTCATTGCCTGCAGCTTGCCGGAGTTTTCGACCACCCCACCCAGCTCGGCATTGATCGCATTCAGCATTGGACCCACGACAGACATTAGAACATATGCTTCCATGTTCTGGATCTGCTCACGATTGAACAGGATCTTCTTCAGGTCTCCAGGCCTGAACAGATCCTTCCGCATCTGGAACTTTTTCTTCGGAGGATCCTGAGTCAGGTAGCCAATATCTTCGGCAAGCTCCGGATAGATCATCCCCAGAGAGGTTGCTTCGAAACCAGCGTTTTCCATACCTGGTTGCTTGCGGATTTCGATCAGTTCCGTTGCCAGCTCCGCCATCATCATGCGGATCTCATGCACCACCTTTCCGGCGATACCTTCAGCACCAGACCCATAGATCACGATGGTCGTGGGGTTCTTGGTGAAGTTCCGGGAAATGGTCAGGCGACCTTCATCGTCCATGTCCATCGTGAAGAAGTGAGACAGCGCCCGCAAAGCGGCTGTATAAGCAGGCCCACTCTCGCTCTCACTAAACATCTCTTGCTGGGAACGGATCGCCTCCGACAGCCTGTCAGCCACAGCACCGTAGAGGTCCTTGACCTTCAGACCTCTGCCCTTCTTCTCCGCAATGTCTTGAGCCAAGGTCTTCGCCAGAGAGTTGATCATGACCCCGGTCTTGGCTGCCCGCTCCCGGCCTTCCGTGGTCAGCAGTGCCGTGTCCATCATGCCGATGGCGTTGGCGGGACCGTCGGTCTTGCCGTCGGCTTCCAGCGAGAGATTGTGGTTGAATTTCTCTGCCGCCTCCCCGCCTTGTTTCTGAGCCTCCTCATAGGCTGCCACAGCTTCCATTGCATGAAGGAACTTGTCCGTGACCAATCCCTCGTCACGGGTCTTCAGACGGAACGCCCCAAACCGAGTTGCCGTTTTCTTGGTTCCGGTAGGACGCAGCAGCTTGCGCATCGCAGCGATGAGGTTCTTCACAGCTGCGTCCTGCTCTTCCTTGGTCTTTTCCTTGGAAGCCCGCATCTCCTTCCATGCTTTGAAGGCTTCGGCATACTGCCCAGCCACCAGAGCTTTCGCCTGAGCAATGGCTTCTTCCGGCAGCAGGTTCTCGGTCTTCACCCCCAGAGACTGAGCCACGGTCAACCAGAAATCTTGGCTCCCCTGACCTTCCGGATCACGGATGTCGAGCACAGCTCTGGTGTGGACAAAGGTTTCTCGAACCAGCTTGTTCGACTGGTAGTTCGATCCTTGGGCGTGGATCCGGCTGTTGCCCATCATCTGATGGTCGAAGTAAATGCCCAGCTCTTCCTCGGGAACTCCGTCTTTCTCAGCCTGAGCCTTCAGCTCTTCCAGGTATTCCTGCAGCTTGTCCCAGTTATAGGACAGGCTCTGGTTATACCCCTCCACAGCGTAGTAGTGCTCTTCGTTCATGTTCTCCTTGTCGAGCCGCTGTGCGCCCCGCAGAGCCATGTACTGAGCCTTGCTCAGCATCAGCAGCGTTCCGATGAAGCCCTTGTTCTTGCGGAACTCCATCTTCCGGTGAGCTGCCAGAGCCTTCTTCATCTTTCGCCCCGGCAGGCGAGTCGAGCCCTTGATCCGGTCTCCCATCTTGGGAGCAGAAACTGGCTTGCCAAAGCTCAGCGCAGGCTCGTCAGGCTCGTTCACCGACAGATGTTCCAGCAGCCTGCGAGACGAACCAACAGCCTTGCGATGGTCTTTCAGCGCAGAACTCGAAATGCGGAAAACGCTGTATTCATTCTCCACGTTCTTCAGCCTGCGGGTTTCCTTTTCCAGGATCCCCTTGGTCATGCCGATCAGGATCTCACTCGCCAGATGCAGGATGATGCCTTGCGTGTTCGAGGTGGTCATGTCTCCTTTTTCCTGAGCGCCCCAGAACTTGCGGATCTCCGAAGCCAGGCTCTTCAGTGCAAAGTCGGACGACACCCCGGAGTTCAAAAACTCCAGTTCCTCCTGGGTCAGCACGCCGTAAGGCAGGCCCAGGCTTTCGGTCATCTCCTTGTAATTCCGCTTGCGCGAGACGTCGATCGTCGCCAGCCAGTGTGCCGTGGCAACCAGAGCCACTTCGATCAGGCGAGGGTCGTACTGCCCCGTCTGCGGGTTGACCAGAGCCAAGGATCTCTGCTTAGCCCATTCGATGCTTTCCGGCTTCAGCTTCAGCAAATCGAGCGGAGAGACCGGAGCACCATCCACGATCGACAGCTGCGTTCTGGGCCGGGAGTAGAGCCAAGCCTTCAGGTTGCGGTCCACCATACCCAAAATGTTACCCAACGCCGTCGTGCTTTCAGGCGTGGTCGGAAACGAAGTCTCCGGAACGATCTGGCCGTCCCGGATCGCAACCAGCAGGTTGTACATCATTTCCAGAGGACGGCTTTGCCGGATGATCGAAGACAGTTTCCCGCTCAGGATGTAGGTCTTCGAGAACAGGGACTCTTCTTCTCCCGCCCTCGGCATCAGCTTCGTCGTATCAACCTGACCGTCTTCATCGACGGACAACGCCGACTCCGTGGGAATCTCGACGTCCACTTCTTCAGACGCTTGCGCCGGCACCCAGCTTCCGGGGCGAATCTCCTTGTAGCCCCGCTCGCTCAGGAACGCCGCCAGCTCCCGCTCACCAATGTTGTAGTCCCGTCCGTCCCGGTCTTTCGGAGCATCTGCAATGAAGGTCACGCCGGCAGCAATGGCTGCTTCCAGCTCCGAGTGCAGCTGTTCGCTGTTGGCAATCGACACCCTACCGGATCGCCGCCCCTCGACACTCACGAAAACCGTGTCACCCTTTTCGTAGCTTCCGCTGTTGGCTGCCTCACCGAAGTCTTGGCCGTAGAGCTTCGTGCTGGAGTTTTCCGACCCAAAGCCGATGAACTTGTTCGCCTTCGCAGCCTTGGCCTGATCCTTCTTCCAGATCCACTCGGGCACACCAGGGCGCTGCGTCAGAGTAACCCTTTTACGGCTTTCCTTCGCAGCTTCTTCTTTTGCTTTCCGCTCAGCTTCCTCTTTCGCCTTGCGTTCCGCTTCCTCCTTGGCTTTCCGCTCGGCTTCTTGCTTCGCGGCTTTCTCGGCTGCCTCTTTCTCGGCTGCCTCTTTCGCAGCTTCTTCCGACGCCTTGCGAGCCGCAGTGCGTTCGGCTTCCTGATCTTCTTCCTGGTTCTCCGTGTCCCGGATGAATTTCTCCAGAGAAGCGATCTCTTCCATCAGAAGAGCGTTTTCCCCAAAAGGCTGAAACTCCCCATCAGCTTCTCGAGCCAAGGCCTCAAGAATGGTTCCTTCAGGGACATAACCCGCTTCGTCGCTCAGCTCGCCAGCATACGTTCCAAACGCTCCTGCCAGCTCGTCTGCAGGAATGTTGTCCAGGCTCGTTTTGCCACCCTGCTCAGTAAACCAGGAAGGCTTGCGCTTCGGCGTAACCCCCATGTATTCCAGCTCTTTTGCCACTGGACTACCGATCCGGATTTTTCCGGATTTCAGAACCAGGGCCGAAACAGCGTTCTTGGTCTTGTTCAGCTTGGCCGTCAAATCACGGATCTTGGCTTTGGCTTTCCGAACCGTCTTCTGCTGCTCGGTTTCTTCCGGCCTCTTCGTGATCATGTCACGGGTTGCAAAAGCCGGAATGGTCCGCAGCCTTCCGAAAGACTCCCCCTTCAGCTTGTCCCCGTAGATTTTCAGCAGCGAGTTGTAGGCGTTCTGGATTGCACGGGCTTCGACGTGCACCATCCGCCCCAGAGCCACGGAACGATCACTGTTCAGGGTGATCCCGATACGGCCTGCTTCCTTGCTCGTGGCTTCGATCCACCGCTGACCATCCCAGGTTCTGAACGGCACCTTGTTCTTCGTAATGTCGTCGATCTTGGTGGACTGCTCTGCGGCCTTGAGTTTCAGGCCCATGTGCATCCCAAACTGACGCAGCCGGTACAGTGCCTCCTGGGCCTGTTTCACCGAGCCCTGCCGCAGCAACCCGGCCACCTCGGACACATAGCCTTGCACCGAAAGCTGATTGGCCGATTTGCCAGACCGCAGCACTTCGTCCCGGACCTGCTCCGGGCTTTTTGCGGCGTCTTTCTGCTGGATCAGTTCTTTGGCGATGTTGCGAGTTTCCTCCTCCATCTCCACGAGGATCTTCTTGGTCTCGTAGGCCGCCTGAAGAACCTGCCGCTCTTCCGGCTTGAGCCAACCCGTCTTGGGCTGGCTTTCTGCTTCCGTGTCCTGGCTCTGGTTCAGGATCCGATCCAGGAAAGCCACGTCCACCTGATCGGGATTCAGCGTTGCCAGCGTCAGTTGCTGACGCACCGCTGCTTGCACTTCCGGGCTGTCACGGTTCTCTTCCGTGACTTCCGGCATGGCTCCAAGGTCTTCAGCCTTGATGTTCTGCGCAGCGTCGATGGCTTTCTGGATTGCTGGATTGCTCAAGATGACAGAGGCTTCCTTGCGAAGCTCTGCCAGTTTGGCGATTTCGGTTTCAGTCAGGTTTTCCGTCTGAGCAGCCGCATCCCCCAGCTTCTCGATCAGCTGCGATTGCTCGTAGATAAACAAAGCCGACTTGGCTTTTTCTTCGGGGCTGAACTTGTCCGCGTTAGTCGTCGAAGTGGTTTCCGCCGCCAGCTCTTTCAGGAACAGCAAGCGATCGTAGTTCCCTTCCGGCAGGTTCTGATCCGGGTTGAGAACCATGTCCCGAAGATGCCGAGGCCAGCTGTTGACCTCGTTGCCCTTGGCATAGAGCACGTCTTTGACCTGAGCCACGGAAGCCTGCAGTTCAGGGGTTTGCTGTTCTGCCGGAGTGCTTTCCAGCTGAGCCAACAGTTCAGACGCACGAGTAGCGGCTTCTCCGATAGCAGAAGCAGCCACGCCAGAGGCTTCCTGAAGCCGTGTGCTGACGTTGCCCAGCCTGCGATCGACAACCGCCCCAGCAGCCTTGCCAGCCAGCCCTACACCCTTTGCAGCAGCTCCCGCCGTACCTGCGATGAAGGCCGGCGTCTGAGTTACACCGGCTGCACCGACACCGCCCACAACACCCAGCACAGCGCCTTCACCGGCCCGATCGACAGCAGACACCGAAGGATCCACGCTGCTCACAACAAGGCCCGTGGTGAGCCCTGCAGAGCCTTCCTGAATGGCTTCTTCGACGCCTTCCTTCGTCACGTTGCCGACGGCAGAGCCAAGGCTTCCGACCCGGAAAGGATTGGCTTCAAACTTTGCCACCATTTTCCCGGTTGCGGCACCGATCACTCCTTGGACCATACCAGCAATGGCACCTTTGTCAGTTGCCAGTTCCCGGACGGCATCTTCGTGGTTCATGCCACTGGCCCGCATCTGCCGGTATTCGGGCGAGTTCGTGTTCAGATCGGCTTCCGACATCTTGCTGATTTCGGACACGACGTCGCTGTAGGCACCACCGGCTTCCATAGCACCGATCAAGCCGGTCATGCCGGCAGCACCCAGCTTCAAGGCACCGGCAGCACCAAAGCTTGCCAGCAGAGAGCCAACACCTTCAGCTCCGACCTTCCCGGCCATGCGGGGGTTTTCATAAAGGTCTTCTGCCGTGTCCAGGGCAGCACGTCCGATCCGACGAAGAGCACTCAGATCGAAGGCACCATTGGCCGCAGCTTCCGCTGCTTCCTGTTCGGCCAGCGTGTTGCGATCCTCGGCATCGAGCATTCTGCGGATGCGGTAGAGCTCATCGTCCTTCTGAGACCGTTCGCTCATGGTCTCGTCGGCAGCCTGCCCTACCCACTCCATTCCTTCGGAAGCGAGTTGCCCTGCCCGGTCGTTCACGACACCGGCAGCGAGCGTCCCCAGAGAACCAAGGCCAAGAACCAGTCCTTTGCCGACCGCAGTGCCCGTGTCACTGATCGCATCATAGGTCGATCTTTCCGCTGTCTGTTCGTCCTGGTAATACTTCCGGTACTTGTCCAGCTGGAGCTGTTGAGCCGTCCCGCCAGGACCATAGAGGAAAGCCATTTCCGCAGGCGTTCTGGTCTGGGCATCCAGCAGATACCCTTCTTTTCCCCGCAGGTTTCCTTCTTCGATGGCGACTGCATCCGTCAGGTTGCTCTGGTAGTTCGGGTTGAGCTGGATCTTCTTGAGATCAGCAGCCCGAGCAACGGTCTCTTTTTTCGCTTGGGTCACCGGAACCGCAGGAGCCGCTGCCACGAGAGGAGCACCTTGACCCAAGTTGAAATTCAGGTCACTGGCCGAAGGCATCGAGAACATCGGGTTCAGGGGATCGGCCATAGCTTCCTCTATCAGGATGAAATGATACTGATCTTCTAATCCCATAATGAAAAGCGGAGGTCCACTCCTATGTGAACCTCCGCCCTTTTCTGCTTCCCAAGCTTATCGGCTGATGCTTCTCAGCTTCGGGATTTTGCCCGATTTCCACTTTTCCATGAAGCCCACAGGATCACGGAAAGCCTCTTCAGCCAGAGCAGGATCTTTCTGCAGCTCTTCCTGGATTCTGGGGTTATACAAGAAAGCTGTTGCTTCTCCTGCCTTTTCCTGGCTCACGGGCTTTCCACCGCTCATTCCTTGCATCAGCTGACCCAAGGCTTGCTGCCCCATCTCGCCCAAACGAACGCTATCAACAGAAGCAGCGTTGCCGGGTTCTCTTATTCTTGTCGGCGGCGAAAGAGGCGGCTGGCTTCCCGCAGAGCCACGAGCAGCATTACCCTCAGGGCCGCTTTGCCTGCTTTGCCCAGCTGCACCCGCCGTCAACAGTGCTCTGTTTACCAGCTCAGCTTCCCTTGCGCTTCTCTGGGACGCTGCCCTCACAAGATCTGCTTTCTGCTTCTGGGT
>JACCDU010919916.1_pt1 | contig 73014 bp, 104 predicted proteins | sample 7446081 | NCBI WGS metagenome assembly JACCDU01 (sample SAMN15323447, study PRJNA562643) | freshwater metagenome | isolation source: river surface water | place: USA:Blue River Watershed | collected 2017-08-17 | reverse complement strand
TGGAGAACTCTACCTAAAGAAGCTTCATCCAAACGTACTATTTTACATCTTTTTTCCATTCGTTGTATATTTCATTAGATAAATATATAGAATCGTGGAAATGTATTTTTTCTTGAATACTTTTCAACTTTTCGGTAATCTTGTCCAATCGTACTTGTCTGCCCCATTTTCCCATATTACCGGATGGAGTAAAAGATTGCCAATGAGCAAGTTCTTCTTTGAGTTTTTGCTCCTCAATTTTAAGTTCTAATACCTTTTCATTAATTTCCATACTTCCCTCCTTTTTGTAATACAAATATACGAAATTTATTCCATATTACCAAATTTATCAATACCAATCTGCTGGTAGCGAATTTACACCTAATGGTTTTCCATTTAAACGATATCCATGCATATGATGGCAACTTATAAGAATTTCCATCCAATCCACAGCATCCATATCATTTATATTATCTTTGTTATGGTCATCAACTGCATCATTATCAGGATGTGAACGAACCGGTACAAGCGATGCCGAATAATAAGATTTCAATTCTTCAACAGTTGATAACTTAGAACCAGCACGACCACCATCCGTTCTTTGTACTATGTTGTAAGCCTTTTCAGTTTCCTCCGGTGAATATCCGGGTCTTGTTGGAAATGGGGTTCTTTGATTTGCTGTAATAAAACTACTCATATTATTTTTCTATTTTATTTAAACGCTTCGTAAGCAATATATAAGCTAACCAAAAACAGCCTGAAATTGAATAGAAGACCACGTCTGCTCCCCAATATGAGCCTGTTATATCCATCAATAGCTTGAATAGTGCATCGTACCCAAAAGGTAGAAAAAACATTGCAAGCATCAATGATGTATCTCGGTAGAGCATCAATCTGCTCTCTTTTGTTTCTAATTTTTTTGTTATTTTTTTGACTGTCACCTTCGTCCATGTGTGTTTAATTTCGTTAGAATATATAACTTATTTTGATTTTATTATTAACTCACCCAACACCTCTATCAACCCAACTAATCTCTGAAAATGTATTTGTTCCATATCCGATGATACACTACATAATTCATCTAAGTACTTTTTAAGTTCTGTTTGGGCATCTTCTATTTTAAATCCCCCTTCTGCAGCTTTCTTATAATACGGAAGTTTTACAACAAAATGATGGTATGTTAAAAGTGCAGCTCCACCCTTTTCTTTAGCATCTTTTGCTATCTTAGTTGCACCTTCTAATCTTTTTTTAGAAAAATCTTCAAAAGACAATTCCTCTGGGAATCCTTCTTCTTTTATCATATTTGTTAGTCTTATCATAATAATAAATATTATTTATTTGAAGAATAGTCCCAATTAGTATCCGATGGTCTCCATTTTCCATAATCTTCACATCTCCAAACCTTCGTTGAATATCTAAAATATGGTATTTCGGTTATATCAGTTGTTCTACTTGGTTGATAAAATCTAGTTCTATTATTTGGTTGTGCACAAAATTGTCCATTTTCCAATTTAGATATATTGTAGCATTTATGTTCGTTTGGCGTTTCACTCCACCCACAATCTACTTCATTTGGGTCAGAATGAGCTGTATCAATTGTAAAAAGATATTCACCACCAATTACTGAATGGTCTTTTAAAGTTGTAAAAGTTTTAGTTCCTCTTAAAATTCTCTTTTCAATTACCGAAATGTTATAAGAAAGACAATCCCATAATTGTAAAAAATCTAATGGATATATTTTATCTTCTTTTTTAACCTCTCTCCAACGAAATGCATGTAGTGGTAATTTATCATACACTGCTCCAAACTTATCAATATATGTTTCGAATTGAAGTGCTCTGTTTGGTATTGATTTTACACTCACCCAATGTCCCTTTTCCCATTCACCATCACCAAGCAAATTACCCTTTGAATCGGTTTGAAAATCGTAAAGAAATCGTTTGTCAACTAATACTTCTATTGACGGTATATTTGCTACTAGATAACTCATACTTAGTTTTTTATATAAGTATCAGTTGTTATTAATTTTCTTAGGTCTACCCCTTTTCTTTTTAGGTGGTGTAGTTTGTAATTTATGTATTTCAGCACATTTTTCATATTCCTCAACTTCAATGTAGTATTCCATCATTTTCTTAAGGGTTAAATCAATATCTTCTTTTGATATTATAAAATCTACTTTAACAGGCGGTTCTGCCGGTCTCTGCATTCTACTCTTTTTAGTTAATATTGGTATAATTTGAAGTATTATTCTATCATCATCTTTAGATTGTATAAAATCAAATACATTAGAATATATGGAATCCATTATTACTCCTCTATTTTCATCAGCCCATACATCAATTGGAATCGTAAAATCTATTTCTATTTTTCTAGGTTTCATATTTTTGGGAATAAAATGTTTTCCATAAAATAACGGGCTTTCTCCTCACCTACTAATGCTTTTAATGCCGAATAAGTTCGAGGGTTAGATGCTTGTACCTGACAATAAGTATTTTGTTTTTGTATCACACCCTCAACATCTTCAGTTTTCTTTTCCAACCAAAGTAGTGAATTTAGATACCAATCATATTTGTCCACCACCCAATCACAAAATCGGATAAATTCCTCATCAGATTCGGGCTTAATCATAATAAACCTATCAGAGAACACAGTAGCCCACTCAGGAATCTTCTTTCTTTCTCTAAAGTCTATACCCTCATCAAAAGGATAAGTGTTCAGAATGGGGCTTAAATCCATATATGCACCGGTCACAATTTTACCTGTGCATATTACATCAAACCCAAATATCGGTTCAGGAGACCACTTATGCGGAAACGTAGTGAAGTGTAATACCTCAATCTTACCATCGGCATATCTTTCAACGTGCGCTAAACGGAAATGATTTGATTCGTATCGGTGGTTTTCCCATCCATAATCATCGGTATGCAGTGGTTGGCAATTAGGCGCTTTCTCCACCATCAACCTCAACCTCGTTGCTAGCTGATTCAGATACTCTTTGTAATTCATCTAATATGTTTATGTTGTAATCCAATGCTTTATTAGCTTCATCCGCCCATTCATCTTTTTGAATAGCTCTAATACTTCCGGCAATTTCTCTCATATCACCATCGAACTCATACATTCTACCACTACCTGGTGTTTTTGCTTTCATCATCTGTCCACCAAACATAAGTGCTAAATAGTTTAAGTAGATGTGTGGAAGTATTTCTTCTTTTGATAGCGTGTTTAGATACTTACGATAGTCATTTGTTGCTATCAATGGTATAATTTGAATCTGACCCTCACCCACCAATTCTTTAATATCTTCAAATACTTTACCAGCTCTATTTAATGCTGGATGTGGTAATTCATGTCTTTCTATTGAATCAAATATTGCTAATTGCTGACACAAATATAAGATATATTCTTCGTTGGATAACTCTCCTTTAAACATTCTTTGATTGAATATCATTTTTTCAGCTAAGGAATGTTTTTCTGCGATTGCATCTTTTAATGGTAACATATTTTTATAATTTAATTTTTAGATAATAGTGTGCCTGGTCATGTGTAAACATAACTTAAAAATAGGATTAAGTGGTTCTACCAAATATCTCCTTCTGTATGAACTTTGTTGTCATCCCAACCATCTCTACCTGCAGTTTTTGTTATGCTGTCATCGGAATGTAAATCATCATCAAATAAATCCTCACCCTTATAATCAGGATGATTTTTCATCATGTAATCTATTCCAGTAACCCACCGCCAGCTTATTAACGCCGTTGAAGCAACAATTAATACAATAACCAACACCATTTTATATTTGTTTTATTTGTTTTACTTCTTACTAATCCCACCATCCTCTTAAATCACTACCATCAAATTTTTCAAATGTAGTAAATTTTTTTCCTTTGAAGATGTCCCACAATTCCTTCCACTCCCTTTCTTCTATAACTCTAGCTCTTTTAAATACCTTACTAGCATGCTTCTTTTCAGCTGGTGTATCGTTATCTATCAATCTATAATTTCCATCTTCCGTTTTTTCAAATTCCCAAGGGTTATAATATAATTCACCCAGTTCCTGTTCAGCTCTCTCAACATAATCATCATCCAATTTGTGTTTGAGTAGTTCCAATGCTCTCTTAATCTTAGCCACTTTCTTACCTCTACTGACATCTTCCTCAATTCCATCCTTCTCCAACTTAACTACCATAATACTCAAAGAACGATACATCATTTCCAAAGTGTAACGATAATCCCACCATTGATGATTATATAACTCCCTTCTGAACCTCCACACATTCTTAAAGAATAATGGGATATCATATCTTATAGCTGCCCATACTTTCCATAGGTTAGTATCATACCATACCAATTTCTCAACACTCTCAAAGAATGAATCTTTAAATTCTACTTTCATAACTTATTTCTTTTTCTTCTTAAAGAGGTCTGATAATTTCTTTGTTGGTTTAATGGTAGTGTAAGTACCATCTTCGTTCTCACGCATCATTGGAGCTCTCCATCCCTCATATATAATCCAAATCCAAAATGCAGTGAAAATAATCCAAAATATTGTTAAACCAATCATATATATTATTTTTATAAATTTTCAATATACTCTCTTAATACATCTTTTGGTCTCCAACCAAGTCTATTTAGAGCATCATTATTTTCTCTTTTTGTTTCTCTATAATTACCCCTCTCATCAGTCATATATACCTTCACACAACTGAACTTTTTAATGAACATATCAGCCACTTCATTTAAAGAATAGTTAAATCCAGTACCCAACTCCCAAGCATCTTCGTGCTTTTCATCACTAAACGCAATCTTAATCAATCCATCTACAATATCATCTATATGTGTAAAATCTCTACGTTGTTCACCATCACCCACAATTGTAATAGGATAGTTATTTTCAACTTGCCCTCTCCACTTACCAATCACAGCTGCCCACTTACCTTCGGTAATTTCATGCGGACCGTACACATTATAAAATCTGGCAATCTCAATGTTAGTACCAAATACTTTTTTATACATCTTACATACATCCTCACCCAGCTTCTTATACATTGCGTATGGTGATTGAAATGGGTCATGCCATTGTGAAGATGAACCAGCATATACTACCTTTACATTACCCTTTCTAGCCCACTCACATACAGCTTCAGTTCCAGATGTATTAACTCTAAAGAACTCCGATGGATTTTCAAATGATGGTTGTATTCTGCTAAGTGCAGCTAAGTGAAAACATACATCAACTTCATCCCCACTCATATAGTTTATTTGTTCTATATTCATTGGGATATATCTTACACCTTCAATTTGGTTTTCTACTTTACCAACTGAATAATCATCCAATACAATAATTTTATGCCCGTCAGCTAATAATCGTTTGGTTAAATTTGTTCCAACAAAACCCAAACCTCCTGTTATTACTATGTTCATGTTCTTTCTATTTTAATTGTTATACCAGCCCTTCCTGCTGATATTAAATATGAGTTGAATCTATTATCATTTATCCATCCATATTTGGCAAACCTAAATATAATTACAACCTTATTTTCAAAGTTTGCATATATTGCATTATCTGCATAATCAATAGATGGTTGTGATATAAACCCCATCTTCCAACTATCCACAAATTCCGGCTCTAACTCATCCGGCAGAATATTAATTATCATTTCCAGAATATTTGAATCAATATTATTGCTACACTTAATCCCAAACAAACTAATGTTTTAGTATTTAGATGTTCACCAAACAATTGCCAACTCATTAAAGTAAATACTATAACACCTATACCATACCCTAAAAGACGGGATGGCCATATTTCACCACCAAATGCTACTACAAAATGTTGTACCGATTTTAGAAACAACCAACCAGATGGTATAGATGCTAAAATTATTACAAGTGGGTATTTTTCATACCAACCATATTTGATACTACCTTGTAATTGTAAAAAGGTTAATATCTGTGCTACTAATCCATAAAAGAATCCTACTAATAAATTCATTTAACAAAGATACAATATTTTTTCCACATTACCAAACATTATTTTATAATACCATGTGGGGTTGGTTTTCCACTTTCATCAACTGCTACAAATACAATCTTATCTACTCTGATAATTGTTTTCTTTGTATCTTTATTTCTCACTTCACAGGCTATTGTTATTGATGTTTTACCAAACTCTACCAACTCACAGCCTATCTCTACAATATCACCCAACTTAGCAGAAGATATAAAGTTTACCTCGCTCATCATTTTAGTAACTATACTTTTGGTAAACAATTGACACATACAAAAGATTGCCGCCTCCTCATCAATCCACTTCAATACCTGTCCACCAAAGAGAGTTCCCTTTGCGTTTAAATCTTCGTACTTAATTAATTTTCTTGTTCTAAAGTTCATCAGTTAATCGTTTTATATCTACACATTCATCTTTACCAATATCATCGAATGATTTCCAAGTCCCAAACTTTCTATTTGTTCTTGGAAGTGAATGATGCTCTCTATGCCCACACCATTTACATTCTCTAACTACTACTCGGATAACCTCCCTACCAAGAGGATGTCCTTTACATTCATGCTTTTCTTTTCGGTATTCCCAATTATGGCAACCAATATAACAAAATGGATTTATCATTATTTTGAATTAAGTTTATCTATTTGCTCCTGTAAATCTTTTATTGTTTGTAAAAGATGAGCTGGAGTAAATGTAGTTGATAACGAACTACTACCATATAAAACATTTACACCAGCACTTTGGACTTGATTAATAATTCCCGTAGTACCACCATTAATATTTTTAGTTACCTTAGAGGCTGTATAATGTTGAGCACTTTCTAATATATCATCAACTAACATTTCATATTGTTCTCTAAATTTTTGTAAAGTATCAATATTAGTTTTTGTTAAATGGGATTTAGACAATAGGTGTTGGGTTACACTATCTTTAATACTAAATTTAATTACACCTTTAACTGGGGTTGCTGTTAATTCAATATCCCAATCCGAAGATACAATATGATTCATATCCAATACAGTTGCGTAATAAACTTCTTCGCCAGCATTATGTATAGGATTAACAATTTGATAACCTTTGTAAGTAAAGCCCGATATTTTCTCCCAACCTTGTATTTTCATCAATAATATACTTTACGAATTGAATAAAATTGTCCACTTGCCGATGAGAATGTTTTTAATAGAAAATCTTCAGCTTCACTCATTGTTTCGAATTTCATTATTTCTTCAGGCGAAACTTTATTAGACCCAATTGTTAATATATTATCATAGTGGGTATCTATAATCTCTACTTGTGGTAAGTTTGGATTATAGTTGTAACTTTGATTAATTGTAATAGCATGTCTAGTTCCTATGGTCTTTTCATAATAATCTCTATCATTTACCCATTGGATACCATCATATAGCCATTGATTTTTTGAACACTCATATATGCAATAATATCCTTTCATACTAATAACGATTGAATCCGATTGGTGAATACTTGTCTTCTGATTTGTATTCGGGTTCTTCTAAGTTATATATTTCAGTTAGTGTCATTGGTTTAGTTGCCACATGGTCTTTACCTAAGTGTTTAATTAGGTTGTTAGCATCATCGACAGGTAGAGCATCAAACTTATGTTCTGCAATCAATCTACCCTTTCTTAATAGTGCCGAATCAATTTTAGCTTTATCCATATTGAATGTTGCCACAATCTGAATCTTTAGAATATCACTTAGGATACCATCGGTAATATTAAGGATGTTTGATACACCATTAGCTCCTCCATTATTTCTATCCGTAATCACTCTTTCCGCATCTTCAATAAATAGAATTGAATTACTATTTTGAATTAGGAATGGAGTCATCTCCGGTGATGTAATGAAGTCCGCTAAGTATGGTGGAATGAATAGAACTCTCTTATCTTTAATCTTACTTGCGATGTACTTTAGGTAGTGGGTCTTTCCAGTGCCCGGCGTACCATGTAGGAGAACCAATCCCTTACCATCTTTTTGGTTAAGTGTATTAATAATCTTATCGTGAATTGGTTTAAACCCCTTACCATATCCTAACTCAATATCCAACTTTTGGTCTGGTAGCTCGAATGTTGTTGTATCGTAACCTCTTTGTGTTTGAATTACTAAAGCGATGTTATTACTTTCATGCTTTCTCCTCTTACCCAATCCGATAATCTTCTCAACTAATTCTGTATATAATTCGGAATCATCATTTGAATATAGCTGAATATCCAATCCCATTCCGTCTTTATATGATTTTTTAACTTTACCTGTCCATTTTCTGATTATATTCGATATATTAATCAATGTGGTTGAGCTACCAATTCGTTTTTCCCAAACTTCGGTAGCACCATAATTGTTATGTCCATAGTATTCTCTAACATAAATTCTTTCAAATCCCATTTCAGAAACCACTTCCATAAATGGAGCTTGTTTGATTTGATACTCATCACTAATTCGAAAATGCTTTGTTACGATTCTACCCGTTTTATTTTGTACATAAGTACCAAACGGAAAATCATCCGAATCGGTTAAACGATATGGTTGACCCGATGCTATTTGAGCAGATGAATCACCTCCACCACTAATAGATGGTTCATCATACGCATCTCTGATAGCCTCAAGTAAATCATCAGGTGTATCATCATTTATTTCTAAATGCAAATCATCAAACGCCAGATTCTTTAACTTCTGAATAAGTTCATCATCTAATACTGCTTTTCTTCTGCCCATTTTTATCGGTTTAGTTTTGTTATACATTCTTCTATTTTATCTCTCAATCTACCACCTTGCCCAAAATCTCCATCAACCTGAACATGTCTCCACATTGGGATACGAGGTTTCATCCATTTAAATTCACGTGATAAATTCAAATCATCAATTGCTATCCAATTTGATATCTTATTATCTTTAGCCCACTTCACAACTTCTAATGCCCGTTCGTGGTCTATTGAAGGTCTACTCATCTTATTCCATAGGTCCTGATGTGTAGTTATATCAATCAACCGAGCCGTTATACCATAGTGCCAGAAAATTCTTCTCAACTGAGCGAAAGTAAAATGCTTCTTCCAATCTGAACTAACTACTAAATCAGCATTTGTTTCATCGCATATCTTTTGTAATGCTTCGCAATCTTCTTTAACCCAAGGGTATGGAATAGTAAAGTCCTCCACCCCACCGGTGATAGTAACCTTACCATCGTTCCATGTACCCCAAGCTAATGGCCCATCAACATCTATGAATATAATTTTTTTTCTCATAATTTTGATTTACAAATATACAACAATTTTATTAATTATCCAAATCCTTTTTAAAAGGTTTGCTCCACTTAGGTCTAATAAGTTTCCAAATGATATCATCGTATGGTTTTTTATCCCACATTGCGAACATTACAGGTCTTAATATCTCTTGTTGCTTCATCACAAATTCGGCAAACTCTTTCTTAGTTGGTTCTGGATATACATCCCCATACTTACCATATCGAAATCCATCATGCAATTTACCAGCTCTTTCAGAAATTTGAAAAAATGCATATCTTAATTCCGATATTGTGTTCTTTACCCACTTATCAAATTCATCCGGCACTCTTTCTAAGAATTCATTCATATCCCCTTTATTCATTAGCAACTCCCAAATATCGGTAGTTGAAAAGTTAGTTAAGATTCTATGTAAGCGAACATACTCATCACCTTTGATTTTCATTCTCATTCCATTTCTGAAACGGATAACATAACCTTCTTTTGAATTTGATATCTCTCTTTTCAATTCATCAAATCCTTCACCAAATGTATTGTATCTAGTAACTACTTCAAATCCCTCATTAGTCATTTCATCAACCGATACTTCTTCCCCAGTTTCGTTGTTATATGCACCCAACACTACTAACTTCTCAGCTCCACCATAATCAACAACAATTCGGTTTTCAGGATATATGATTTCGAATAAATAAGTGTAGCCAGGTATCATTCCGAATCTGGTATTTAACTTATCCAACATTTCCTTACCTTTGATGGCTTGCTCTGATGTGAATGAGCCTCTTGTTGCCATATACCATTCACCTTTTGTTTTTGGAGTTGGGTGAAAATATGGGTCATCAAAGTTAGGAACTATTTCTTCACAATACTCCATACCAGTTTCATAGTTACCATTGAACCATAACTTATATCTTTCTGTATATGTTAGTTCTCTTTCATAATAGAAACATATACCCAAAGAACCATCCATTTTCTCATACACATCAAATAACTCATTCGGAATTTCATCCGCAGTATGTTCTTCGTAGTTAAAGAATTTAGGGAATGGTTTAGCGATTACATTACCTTCGTTATCCAATACTAATCCTCTACAATTTAGGGTAATATCATCCCACTGCCCACCATATTGACACGAGCGTGAATAGTTGTAGATTGATAAAGGCAAAGTTGAGTGAACTTGCTTTATTACCAATCCCCTCTCTATGTAATCATTCAATATGTTTAAATCGTATTTCATTTTCTAAAATTTACCCCATTGAGATTTATCTCTATTTTGTTCTGCTATTTTAAATCCTAACCAAACATCCTTAAAGAATTGTTTGATACTTTCTATTATCTTTATCATAACTTTACTTCAAATCTATTTTTCATTTGTTCTAACTTTTCAGCAGGAACTCCGTGCTGATTTACTCCACCATGTCTATTCTCAACAATAATACTGAATACTTGATATCCATACTTTTTAGCTAACTCAAAATATTCAGCCATCTCCCATTCTTTTGTGAATGTATTTGATACTACAATTTCGGGATAGAATTGTGGATTAACTGCGTTATCTTTCATACGAGTTTCCACTTGCTCTCTACACCATTTATGTGCTTGGGATAGTTTAGTAGCATCAAAGTTATAGTTACCTTCTTTATCATAAAAAAACTTATCAGCTTCACAAATTGCATAATCATTCCAAATAAAATTGGCGAATGTACTTTTACCACTTCCCGGCAATCCTCTTACTAATGTTAATACTTTTCTCATTATTTATAATTTTCTACAATTTCATGATGGTCAAACTCAAACATACTTTTGATTGGTTGGTTTCTCATCAAACTTAATATCGTACTCATTTCAATTGGATACAATGCGTTTCCATCACATCCCACATCCATCATCTTACCCACACCAATTCTTTTATCAGCTGGGAAGTGAACGTGTCCATGTAAGTGAATTGCTCCTCTAGCCATATTATCCCAACTTGCAATTGGAAAGTGCATTAGAGCAAATCGTTGCTCACCCATCAAAGGAGTTCCTACATTCCATTTTACGTTTAAGTTTAGGTATTTGTTTACGGAACTGAAAATCGATTGAATACCTTCCCTATCGTTTTCAATGTGATGGTCGTGGTTACCAGTAATGATGTGAACATTTTTACAATTGATTTGATTTCTGAATATTTCAATTTGTTCAAATCCACCAAAACTCCAATCACCTAAATGGAATAGGATATCATCCTCTTTTACAAACTCATTGATATTACCAACAAGGTGTGCGTTCATTTTTTCCAATGATTCGAATTCTCTACAAGTCACTGGGTCTGTCCATTGTGTTGTAGCGGAACAAATGTTTCCGTGATTGTAATGTGTATCCGATGTGAACCACAATTTTTGTCCTTTGTTTAATGTCAGTTTCATACTTTAATTTTTATAATCAAATATACGAAAAATACCCGATATTTCCAAAGTTTTGGCAAAAAATAACTCATTGATTATCAACGGTTTATAATCGATTGATTTTCAATGAGTTATGGGTTACCTCAAATCGTTTTATAGCGATTTTAAGGTGGTCTCCCGCATGGCATGCAAGTTCTTTAATACTTTCCCTACCCTTACGATTTCTTCTTATAAATGCCCTTCTTTTGCTGTTCTTTTACGGTCTTTTTAGCCATAGCAGTTCGGACTTTTTCTTTTTGTTGTTTTTTTGTTAGTGCCATCTTATTAGGTTTTTTACCCATATAAGTATTCGGGTTTTATTTCACCCGTTTTTTTGAACTTCTTTTTATATCCCTAATAACGGAATTGGTAAGTAAATACGCATTCCAAACAATAGCTACACCCATTCCAAACAATACAATTGGAATCATAAATATAATAGCTAATATTCTGATTAGGATTTTTTTCATTATAAAGAGAATGATTCACCACATCCACAGGTTCTACTAGCGTTTGGATTTTCCCATTGGAAACCTTTACCATTTAATCCATCTGAATATGTCAATTGAGTGCCATATAAATAAAGTACACTCTTTCTATCTATTACTACTTTCAACCCATCAACATCTACCACCTCATCGGTTGGTTCAATGCTATCATCAAAATCCATTGTATAAGATAACCCACTACACCCACCACCCTTAACACCAACTCGTAAGTTATGGGTATCCGGCGTTAAACCACCCTCCTTCATTAATTCAATTACATGCGCTAATGCTTTAGGTTGTAGTGTTACCATAGTTATTCAGTTTGTGTTTCTAAAATCGATTGAAACAAATCAGCGGCTTTCTTATCTTCCTCTCTTAACAATTCCAATGTCATATAGTATCTAGCATTTTCAACTTGTAATGGTATGTTCTCAGCTCTTACTGAATCAAGTACATTCATAAGTGAATCAATCGTCTTTCCTTTTTGAATATCACCACCGGTATAAACTTCAATCTTAGGTTCTGCTCTTAACCTAGCTAATTCCCTTTGTTGAAAATAACATATAACTAAAACTGCTACGGCTCCCGTTCCTACGATTGCCTTTTGATATTTTGCTATCCACTCTTTCATAATTAATGTATTCTATCTTCAAATTTTAGAGGTTCTAATCCTTGCTTTGTACGATAATCATTTATGGCCGCTTTAATCGCATCCTCAGCAAGAACACTACAATGTATCTTTACAGGAGGTAAGGCCAATTCCTCAACCAAATCCATATTATCGATTGTTAGTGCTTCATCGATACTCTTACCCTTCAACCATTCAGTTGCTAAGGAAGATGCTGCGATTGCCGAACCACATCCAAATGTTTTGAACTTAGCATCGGTTATGATTCCTTCTTCCACTTCGATTTGTAATCTCATCACATCACCACATTCGGGAGCACCCACTAATCCGGTGCCAACATTAGGTTTACTTTTATCTAAAGTTCCTACATTCTTAGGGTTTTCATAGTGCCCTATCACCTTTTCACTATATGCCATTTATTAACGTTTTAATAAAATCTTCCACCATTTTTGTAGTAATCGTAAAGGGCGGCTCCGGCAGCTAGTAAAGCTAATTCGATTTTTATCAGTAGTAGTTTCATACCAATAAATATCCTACTATCAAAAAAATTTCCCTAACGACTCATCCTTCGGATTTCGTTATTCAAAGATATTCACCGATGCCATCTTTACACCACCTCTACCATTATCAACAAATACTTGCAATTCACCTGTTTTAGGATTGAACTTTTTTTCTCTAAGTTTTTTTACATCATCGGGCTGAAGGGATTGATTAGCTAATGCCTTATTCAATCTCTCCAACTCCGCTTGTTGTATTGGGTCTAATTCCATATTAATAATAGATTGGGTCTACATAGAGTATAACCTCATATAGGTCTTTGAATCCACTTTCACGTGGTTCGATACCTCTCACCCTCCAATTCATTTTCTCAAAGAATACCTTACCACCCAAAGTGTAACAAGGGCCTCCTTCAAAATCAAACAGGCTAACATCACCTTGTTTGTTTGTTGATTTACGAATGAATTGAGATTCACCCATAACTCTAATTCTACCAATGTCAATTCTCTCAATTGAACGTTCTAATCCATAACGGCTTTTTACGATTTCCATAACTCTTAGTTATTTGTTTTATGTTTAATAATAATTGAAATTTTTTCTCTATCATCCGATGAAAGGTTTTGATACCAATCCGGATTTATATCCTTATATAATTTTATATCTTCAATGTTAGGCGTTCCATCTGGATTTGGTTGATATACTCCGTTTGAATCCACCCAAACATTCATAGATTCTAATTTTACTAACTTTTCCATTGATGCGTATCTTTTATATTTTTAGGTAGCTTCCACCCTTTTTGTTTTCCCCTCACCACTAAGTAACTCGAACCTAATACAAACGTTACTAAAAATGTGATTGGTGAATTCAACACAAACATAGTTAAACTACATAATGTAACTACTACTATAAAACTTAATCCTTGCTCCATAATTCTTTTATTTAGAATAAATATTCCAGTCCTTTAGTATTCGTTCTTTTAAACTTAATATCCATTTCGGATGTAGTTATAGCTTCCTTAACCTGTTTCTTATACCACCAATATAAATCCTCCAATGTTCCCTTACCTCTCTGTCTTTCCATTGCTTTATCCCATAAATCCTTCCCGAATTCCTTCTTCAATTCCATCCTCAATTTCCACAATATCATTTCCTCATCTCTACCAGCCTCCAACTCCAACTTAATAGCCTTCACTCTTTTCATTCTACTAGCTTCTAATGCCGCTTCTTGCCGATTTTTTTCATCAGTACCACCATAGTTTTTATAAGTTTGGTTATACGCTTCTTCAGCGGATGCTCTTTGGGAAGCAGCTTCGTTAAACATATAAGAATAATCAAAGTCACCATTTCTTATCTTCAATAGTAGTGGAGCGTCAGCGTTCAATGGTTTATTAGGTCTACCCTTAGTCCACCATCTATACTTATTATAACTCATAGTTTATTAGTTTACAAGTTCAATTCGGATTGTACCATCTTCATTGAACCATCCTTTTAATTTATATCTTTTATCTACTTCCGATGCCGAGCGAAGGTATCCATCAAAGTGTGGTCTATCATCCATACCATTTTTATTGTACATTTGGTATTCCAATTTAATAGTTTTTTTAACACCACCAGATTCATTTGTAAAACTATCCACAATACTTTCTTGCTCAAGATTCATACTTCGGAATCCATTCACTTTCATGTGACCTGCTGCCTGCAACTTACCTAAATAATGTTGTACTTGAGAATCGCTTACACCATCCGTTTTGGCTTTGGTTAGTTCTCTTTGCATTCTCATTTTACGAACTCTCTCCGTAGAGTATTCCTTTCGTTTTGTACCTCTTAATATATTATTGTTAGAATACATATTATAGTTGTTGAATTTTTTCCATTACATCAGTTACATCAATATCTCTAAGGTATCCAATTACATCATTAGTAACCGGAGTAGCGTATGTTAGGTGTCCATCGTTATCCAACACAGCCAACTCATACAATCCCCTATCACCTCCATAACTATAAGGAGTTTTAACCACACTAGCACCATACCCATTATCAAATTGGATACGAGCTTGTACACCCCCAATATGGCTGGGATGTTCAACAAATTCTAAATCTTTGAATGTTTTCATAACTAATTTTCTTTTAACAAATATACGAAATTATTTCTTATTAACCAAATCTTTTTTATCCCTCCCCATAATAATCTTTAATTGCGATTCTTTCAATAGGGATACTGGTTCTTTTTTTTCTTTTGGTTGTTCTTCCGGCAACTTATAGTTTTTGGCTAATCGTTCCATCCAATCTTTTGTTTGATTACTCATAACTTTATTTTAAATTGTTCATTTTAATCGCATGTAGGAATTCCTGTCTTACTAAGTTATCCTTTTCCACAAATGCCCCACTAAATTTGTTGGTGGTCATCATACTATCAGGATGTTGTACACCTCTCATACCACAACAAAGGTGATGTCCACTAATGGAAACTGCTACATCCTCACAATCCAACTTATCACTTAAGAATTTATGTATCTGAGCCGTTAGGGATTCCTGCATTTGAGGTCTCCTACTGAACCACTCAACTACTCTATTCAACTTACTCAATCCAATCACATTCTCTTTAGGTATGTAAGCCACAGCTGCGTATCCATAGAAAGGTAAGTTATGATGCGCACACATTGAATTAACTTTGATACCGGTCTGAATAACCACACCATTGTAATGCTCCTCATTTGGGAACACAGTGATATCAGGTTCCTTTGTTATACTACCTTTAATCAAATCATCCAACCAAGCTTTAGCTACTCTTTTTGGAGTATCTATTGTTTGAGGGTCAGCTTCATAATCAAATCCTAATGATTCTAAAAATAGACCATAGTACTTAGCCGCTGATTCTAACCTTTTACCTTTTTCGAACTTATCTATTACTTCGTTTCCGTTTGCTTTGTTTAACATACAATTTATTTTACAATACTATTAATAGATTCATATGCTTTTGGTGAAGGTAATCCACTATATTCACAATGTAATTCTTCTCTATACTCTCTTAATTGTTCCTTCACTTCTTCCGGAAAATACATACCATCGGATTCCATATCAGAAATTGTTCTATGCATAGCTTTGTAAATTATCTCTTTTTCTTTTTTAGAAATCTTTTTACGGATATTTTTTGGAGCATCATCTTCAAATAACCTAGCCATTAGTTCAAACAATGCATCTCTACCATACTTTTTAGCATTTGGGTCATATTCGTAACCAGTCTTTTCCATATTGGAAAACTCTTTATACATTAGAATACCAAATACAATAAACAGAGTTGAAACAATAGATGTAAGAATTATTATATCTAAATTTTCCATTTTACTTTCGTTTAATGTTTATAAAATTAACCAATCCCAAAATCGTTGGAGGCCATAATCCAATAAAGATTGCCTTTAATGCATTACCTTGAACTAAGTAGATGTATTCGCTTACAAATATACAAACTACACATACTACCAAAATAAGAATTTCACTTATACTAAATTTTTTCATTTTTTTATTTTTAAAGTTTAGGGTTTATAAAAAATGGTGGGCGGCCGAAACCACCCACCGATGTTTGGATTTAACCCCTTAAATTACCAAACAATTTTTTCACTATCATCTTCGGTTGGTTCGGTGAACAAAGCCTCATCAGCTTTCTCATCCTTTACATACTTTTGAACCAACTGCTTTACATAAGTTCTTTCTGAATCCACACCACCATCATTAGAGAAGAATGGGAACATACTAATCTCAGCTGCTTCGAACAAACTGAAACCATCATACAACAACCCAGCGGTTTCTACACTAGCACGAGTTGAAATACCCGTTGAAAGTTTACCATCACCCGTCTTAGCGATATCACGAGTATGGGTAGCGATTTCAGCTACTGCTTTCAAATCTTCTTCAGTAACAGAAGGATACATATACTTTAAGAGATTGAACTCCTGCTCATCGTTAAGTACATCCATTTCAATTGTAGTGAAACGGTCTAAGATAGCACGGTCAAGAACACGCGTTGAAGTATATTCACCACCAATATTCGCGGTAGCGATAAAGGTCACACCTTCAGCCACATTCACAATTGGAGAATCAACAGCCTCATCCAATCGGAGGTAACGTTGTCCCAAGTCCAACACAGTCATTAAGATATTCCAAGCGTCAGGGTGTGCTCTACTCAACTCATCCAACAATACCACAGCGTTTGGAGTGGTGATTGCTTTTACGAAGGCAGATTCAGCAAAGAAAGTACCTTTCTTAGAATCGAAGTGAGTGTTACCAATTAAGGTTGCTCTAGCGTCCTGCGTTGCTCCTAAGTTGAAGTAGAAATCAGGACGTTTTAATCCTTTGGTAAGTGCCTTAGCGGCCAATGTCTTACCACAACCAGCAGGTCCGGTCATCATAATATTCTTAGCTCTCACAGCTGAACGAATAAGATATTTCCACTTAAGGTCTGAAATAACCAATCCTTCAGGTTTTAATTTAACCGATTCGTTGTGGATGAATTCGGTAATCTCTTTGTGATTATCCAACTTCTCAACATTCACTTCGGCGTTACTTTTTAGTGGAGCAACTAAGTTCTCAAACTCAGCCATATCGGTTAATCGATATGAAATCTTACCACCCTTACCAACAACTTCTCTAAGGGCTTTTCCAGTATCGTAAGCTTTCTTACGAGTACCAGTGTTAATACCATTTGTACCTACTACATTACCAGCGGTATTTTGTAGTTTAAAATGCGAACCAACTTTTACTACTTTGTAGATTTGGTTGCTCAATTTGTCTAAATTCGACTTTTTCATAACAAGGGGTTTAAATATAAATAATAATTTTTGTATCTCTTAATCTTACTTTGTAAAGATAGTAATAAATCCTGAGACTACCAAATATTTCTTCAATTATTTTAGGGTCTCTAAGTGATTGATAATCAACAAGTTAGGTTTTTTACTTCCTAACTCATTGATAATCAATACATTTATTTTAAGCTTTATTCATAAATAATCGGTTCATTGTACGGGTCACCTCATTAACATTGGTTACATTAATATAGTGAGCTGCCGGGCCGTAACACTCTTTGAATATTCGGGTTGAACTACTACTATTCTCATCGGTATCGTATCCACTATCACCCACAAAATAACTCATTACTTTGATGCCCATACCTTCGATATTCTTAACCATCTTACGAGTGTGTTTAGCTGCACCACTACCTTGGTAACTCAATCCCTTACCGTGATAGTAAGGTTCACCATCTGATATGTTTAAGAAGTATGAATCAATCTCACCATTACTACCTACCATTTGTTTCATCACTGCTTCGAAACACAATCCTTCAGGTGTTGTACCATTTGGGTGTAAGTAAGCGAACAGTTGTTTTACTTTCACAAACTTATCAACTCTACTATCATAAGCTACTACGATGTATGGAGTTGAATCGTTGGATGTAGTACGGAATGAAATCTGAATAGTAAGGTTTGGAATCATATCCACTGCTTTGGCCAATGCTACGATGTTAGTCATAGTTTTGTTCCATTTAGAACCACCCATCGAACCAGAGGCATCTACTGAAATATGTAGGTTAGCTTTCTTAAACGAATCCACTTCCTTAGTAAAGAACACATGCTCATTACCAAAACCCAAAGATGAAATCATTCTTTTATCCATTCTACCAACTAATTGGCGATTGAAGATTGTTTCTCTACTCTCACCTCTTACCTGTAATTTCTTACCTAACAAAGTACCGATACGAATACCTTCCGCAACTTCGGCAGTGTGTTGTGGTTGTAAAGTATCACCATCATCACGTCTCCATGCTTTAGATGTAAGTGGGAATCCATCCTGCTCCATCAAACTACGTGTCATTTTCTTAACTACGATACACTCAACACCTTTGAAAGAACCACCATTACCATAATAGTCCTGAGCTACAACTTTCATTTCAGCTCCAGCTTCTTCGATTGATTCCAATTGTTTAGCTTCGGATGAAGTTACTTTGGTTTTCTTAGTGTTACCTCTTAGGAACTCTTTTTGTTTCTCAATCTTCTTACGAATGATGTCCATCTGTCTTTGTGATAATCTACCATCAGCAGGTGCATTGGTTGGTTTGGCGTTCTTACCTACTTTAACAGTAATCTTACCACTCATACCTTTACCATCTTCCGCCGGTTCGTTACCATCACCACTCATATCAGCGTTACCATCTGAATCACCCTCACCTTCACCATCACCACTATCATCAATCTGAACATCGATATCATCTTCACCAGCCTCCTGCTCACCTTCACCTTCACCATTACCCTGTCCACTACCATTACCATTTTGTGGTTGAACCATTGGTTCGATTGCCTCAATGATAAGTGAGTAAACTTCCAAAGCAACTACTAATGCTTCTTCGGTAGTTCTCAATCTACTAATCTCATTTAGTTTGATAGCCTTAGCGATTGAAGGTAATGCTTTAAGTGCATTTACTTTACTGAACTTAGAGTGTAAGTTAATCAAACGGAACATATATGATTCGAAGTTCTCATCACAAAATTCATCCGATTTCATACCCTTATCAATAGCAGGGTCATTGAAGTACTTATCGTACATTGAACGATAGTAATCTCTATAACCGGGTGCTGATTTGTAGATGAAGTTGTCAATTCTTCTATCCTCTACATAGTTAAGAATATCCTTTACAATGTATCCTAAGTTGTGAACACCTTTTGTTTTAGAAAGTTCAACCAATCTTTGGTATTCCTCATTACCAACGATTCTATGAATTGCTACATCCAATTCCCTCAATAAGTTGAAGTTAGATAGTTTGATGTGTGAACCTTCGTGAAGTGCCAAACCTACTGCCGGGTCAAACTCTTTTGGTTCAGCGATGTTAGCGGAAATAGTTACCACCTTACCATCGGTATAAGAATCACCTTTGGTTGAAAATTTAACAGGAATAGATTGGCCTGTTACAATAGATACGAAGTTAGCGATTGCTCTACGATGAGCTGCCAACTTATATAAGTTCTTTGTACTCAATTCCTTTTGGGAATAGTTGGAATAAACCGATGGGGAATAATCCCAATCATCCATCCACCAAGAGGATTTACCATAAGAACTGTATGATTTACTTTTTTTGGATTTACCACCAACTAAGTGGTCTTTTGTACCTGTCTTAAAATCTGAATACCAACTCATATAAAGGGGTTTTAATTGATTATCTAATGATTGAATACAAATATATAAAAAATATTTGACGTAAACAAGCTTTTTTTAAACTTTTTTTCAAATCATTGATAGTCAACCAGTTATAACCCATTGATATTCAATTAGTTATATAAAACGTTGATAATCAGTTACTTTATTTTTCGAGGGTCAGTATAACCTAGCTTTTGTATTATTGGGGAATTTTCTAATATGTCCGAAAGTTCATCGGGAATATCAACCTCATCATTCATATTTTGAAAGGGCTGATTTACTTGCCAATTTCTATACAATTCATTAAAAGTTACATCCGATGGTTTTTCTTCCGGAATTGGTACTCTACTATCAATCTTATAATTTCTTGTCTTTGTTTGAAATATATCATTAGCATAAACCAATCCAATTGATGACATGATATCTTTTATGGATTGTCCATCATTCTCAAAAAAATCCTCATATTTAATTGGGTAAACATTTGGATATTTATTTTCTAACGCATCTAAAAATATTTCACACATTATTAAATATTCTTCTATTGTGTGATAATATTTTGAATTCATATGGTCTTTACATCCACTCAAAGGGTCATAGCCTCTTTTAATAATTGAAGTAAATAAATTCCAAGGATTTCTGTTAGTTAATATTATAGAATATCCATAGTATGCCGATTCCGGCACAGACACATTAAATTTTAGTTTATGTTTTCTTATTTCTAAAGGAAGTACTGGTGATTTTATTAAAATAATTTCCTTATCACCAGCATCATGTATAAGACGTGGATGTATATGGTCACATTCGTTTATAACCTCATGTACATTTTTGCAATCACCCAACTTAGATTTAAGAATAGTGGTGCCGGTGTGAGGATAGCCAGTAATTATTATTTTCTTTTTGTGCAAAACACTTAATTTAAATCTTCTGAATCATCCCATTCATCTAAAGGAAATGTTGATTCAATTTCTTCAAATAAAAATGTTAATTCTTTTTGTGCATCCTCTACTCTTTTCCAATCTTCAAATGAAAGAGCATCTTCCAACATATCTATAATATCTTTGATTTTGTTTTCCATTTTCATAGTATTATTATTTTTCATTAAATATAACATTTATGAATTAAACGATAAAATCATCAGTTATATTCTTATAGAAACTAAAATTTGAATCAGGTGTAAATTCTATGGAATCGCTATATCTAATTGTTTCTTGTGGTGGGTTTACAAAATTATTATATATTTCGTGAGCTGTACCTTTTGATTTTCTTGTTATCATCATATAGGTTGCGAAGTATCTTATTTGAATTTTTACTTTACTAAAATGGACTGCTAAAAAATGTTCTGGTGGGAATAGATAATGCCCTGCTTTTAGATATTCCATCATTTCTAAAAATATGAAAGAATAGTAATCCATTATCTTTGGTTTACCATAAGCAAAACAATCATTAATACCATCCGAATTTGGGAACGATGGGCAGTTATTAGAACCCATTGGTACATTCAACATATCGTTAAGTTGTAATTCAAAGTTCTCATCAAGCAAAGTATCTATTCTAGCTCTTATTACTAAATCATACTCAACACCTAATTGTTTGGATAGCATATTACATCTCCATACTTTGTAGTACATCGATAATTGTCCAAATGCCTTTGATGTTTCTTGAAATAATGATGCTATATTTGTTGGTGATTGTATATGTAGGGATGCTAAGTCCTGTGTTGTTTGTTTGAATATATCATAACTTTCAACTTCCAATCTTTTGGGTGAATATACTTTTTCAAACTCTTTTATGGTATCACCTAATTCAGGATTTTCAATATCCCAAAAAGAGGCATATACATCTATATTATATTTTTTAATTAAATCTGTCCAAAACGATTTAGTTTCAGATAGGTCTCTCATGTGACCGGCAAAACACAATGCTACTTTCATACTATATACTTATCATTTTTTACACAAGGTAATTTTACTACTGTTGTTGTTGTATCTTGTAATGCTTCGAAATCAGTTGCTTCACCTGGCTCAATAACTATTATCTCACCCTCATTATACTCTCTACCATTCATAAGGACTTTACCTTTTGATATCACAGTTATTTCAGTTGCTATCTTATGGTAATGTTTTTCTTCTTTATCTCCGGCATTGTAATTCTTTACAGCTACCTCAACATCATCCGTTTTATAAAGTGATGGTTCGAAGTTTCCAACTATCCACCCTCTAAACATATCTTTAAGCTTGTGTAATTTCATCTTTATATTTTTTAATCACATCCGAACAAATACCCAAACAACTACTAATATCTTCCCATTCTCTTTCAGGCATTACTGCTATACTTCTAAGAATTGGTTGTCTGCCAGGATAAACCCAAACATATCCAAATGATGTTAGTGTCATTGTATCGTTCTCATGCCAAAACCAATTTATTTCCGCACACTTGATTGCGTTTTCGGTAAAGTATTCAACTGATGGTATATTTTTACAATGAACCCATAGCCTATCATCTCTATCCTCTATCCACTTAAAATCTATTTCGTATTGAGGTTCATCATGTCCTAAATAAAATTTATCATTTACTAACCATAAATCAACTTCAACATCGTATCCTAATTCAATTGCCTCATCTATATATGATGGACTGTTTTCTAAATGTGGCTTCTTGCCATCTATATTTCCCCTATGTGATATTAATATCATTTGTTTGGTAATTTATAAGGTTCATCACTAAATAACTGGTCTATTGTAGATATACTGAAATTTCTTTCAGGTATAAAATCATCTTTCCATTCTTTTTTAAATAGATTAGCTTTAACTTTATATGGCTTTAACAAATCTATATTTAAAATATCAAAGTGTTCTTTCATTAAAAATCTACCATCTACTTTTTCAAATCTTTCAGGATCCTTTGCTTCCAAATATGATTTTGTTAATCGTTCTTCGGGTGCATGTGTTTTTACATATTTGTGAAAAACACCATCCACTTTCCATTTAGATACATTTAATCTATTGTTATTAAAATTATATTTTGCTGCATTAAATAATGTTAGTAAATTTTCGGTTGTACCTGCCATTATATGGTCTGATATATGATATTCCGAATACTGCCAAGCTCTAAAGAAAACAGAAGAACTCCATAATTTATTTGGAGCTGATTTTATTGATTGGTATATGTTTTCTGGATATGACCAAAATTCATCACCTCTTAATTTAATAACATATTTTGTATTTACCATCTCCAATGCAGTAAGAGTGGATGTGATTTGATAATTTAAATTTTGGTCTCCAGATTCCGATGGAATCGGTGATAATATTACTTTAAAATTCTTCGGTAAATTTGAAAAATCTATATTGGTATTAATCCATGTAGAAATTATTACCTTACAATTATCATATTTTTTAATATAAAAATCGTAAGATTCTTTTTCTAATTTTCCTTGAATTATTATAGTGCAATCTTCCATTACTTTATCCATCCAATTTTTTCTCCAGCTTTTATTCTTCTTTCATATTCTTCCTCCGAACCCGGATATCTCCAAGCCCATACTAACCAAAATAACATAAATAATCCTATTCCAATTAGAGCGAATGGTTTGTGTGAAAGTGTGAATAATAAAATAGTATAACTAACAATCATAGTTGTAAGCATTATCCATTTAACTTTGGTTGGATAAATACTTTTTTCTTCCCATCTTATTAAGTGCGGTGAAAATGTTGGATGTGTGTGTAACCAATGATTTAGTGCGGGTGAGCTTTTAGCAAATGCCCACGCTGCTAACACTACAAAAGTTGTCATTGGTATTCCGGGAACAATAGCTCCTATGTAGGCACAACCTACGAAAAGTAAGCCGAGCCCTCTCCATAACCATTTATTCATAACTATACGTTTTTAATCCCAATTACCAGAAACATTCTTTTTACCACGTGGTGGTTTAGAATCTTTAGCCTTTGGTTTGTTAATTTTAGGTTTTACTTTTCCTTTGATAAATGTCTGAGCTTCATCTAACTCATTATACATCATCTTTTTCAAATAAGCCTTTTCATTTTTCATAACCCATTTTATCTACCTTGTCCACGATACCTTTTTGGTTTTTGTTCCTTAGGTCCGTATCCTTTTTTAGCCTTGTGACTTTTTTTACCAAATGAAACTTTTTGAGAGCTTCCTACTGATTTTGCTTTTGCCATTTTGTTGTTACAGTTTAATGTAAAGTGTAACGTAACATATTGCTATAACCTATTTTTTATTAAAAGTATTTTTTAAGTAATCTAGCTCCCATAATCCATTTTTTTCCGATTGGATTGTAGATAGGTTTTCTTAAAAATGCATCTACTTGCTTTTGTACTGCGTTAGAAATAGGTTTGTATTCGGTATTATCTACGATTACAAATCTACCACTAAACATTGTTTGGAACTTACCCAAGTTTTCCTGACAAGCTTTCCAAATTTCAGTTACCAACTCATCAGATAGGGTTCTATCTCTGTTAGCGTTACGAGCTAGCGCAACTTCTAATGATGTGTTTACAAATACCATATAGCAATCATATCCTAAAGATTCGGCATGTTGTACTTTGTTTTTGATTTTTGTTACCTCATCACCAGTTCCATCAATAATCATTCCCAATCTACCAGCCTCATAAAAAGCTTGTTGTTGTTTTGTTATTGATTTAGCCTTATTACGGATTGAATTTGGATTTTCTTCTCCAGCAATTTTATCCCACATTTGAGGATTTTCTTTCTCAATTTTTCCCAAATCTTTTGGATTGATTCCGTTATCCTTTAATGCTTTCTCAAATGCTGAATCGGAATTTACAATTTTTAAACCACCTGCTGATACTGAACTAAATGCTCCTTTACCCACACCAAAGATTTCCTTTGCAGTATATGATTTACCACTACCAGGTCCTCCGGCTAAGAATATACATTTAAGAATACCAGGATCATCAACTCCTTCGGTAATCATTTCTAAAAATAACTCCTTCTTTAGTTGCTTTAATTCAGCTTCTAATTGTAGTAATTCTTCGGTTATTAATTTGCTCATTATTATTTAGTCTTCTTAGGTGCTGCTTTCTTTGTAGCTTTCTTTTCAACTACAACTGTCTTTGCAACCTTAGTAGCTTTTTCAGCAACTTTCTTTACCTTTTGTGCAACTTCCTTAACTTCTTCTACTTTTTCTTCGATAGCGTCTGGAATATTGTTGTTGTTTGCATCTTTAACCTTACCGGTTTTCATAGCGATAAATGTACCGATACCAACTACAGCCAATACCAATACTACAATAGCGAATGTACTCATAATTTTTGTTTTTAGATTTTTATATAAATATATTGTTTTTGATTAAACCAAACTAATCCTCACCATATAGGGAGTATTTGGTAATAGGCTTTTCAACCTTAACTTCTTTCGTATGGATAACTTCCACTGTCCCCTTTCTAGCAGACAGGAAGAATTCCGTTTGTCCTGTGTTTTGGAAATGGTATTCCAATGCATCCGTCAAACTATCCAAAGTAACTGATGGAGAACCAACAGGTGACCATCTATCACCCGGTGGAACTCTTTTCATTACTACTTCCTTAATTTCTTCGATTTTTGTTTCGATTCCCATTATGCGATAACTTGTAAGATTTTAGATTCTCTTGCAGCTGATACTTCATAATCTAAGTTTACACCTGCTGATTCGAATTCCTTAACTACTCTAGCTTCTGCTTCAGTAACTGTCATAGCATCTACCAAATACGATTCTCTTACTTTTTTAATCTTTGTACCGCCTTTACCACCATCTACTTCGTGTTGTACGGTCACTGTAACTTCAAAATACTTTGCCATAATTTATTGTTTTTAATTGTTTGATTACAAATATACGATTTTTTTCCCAATTCACCAAATTAATATTCATATTCCTTTCGAGGACCTGTAAGGTTTCCGTTAATTAAGAATGAACAATTGAAGCATAACATACGCAAATTATCGTAGTTATGGTTTTTCTTATTACCATCTAAAAAATCCAATACGAGCGGAACTCGATGGTCTGTAACCCTTCTTTCACAAAACCCACAATTAGAACACTTTTCTTCCATATAGGAATTCAGTAATAATCTCTTTTTTAATTTCCAAATTGGGTAGTTAGGAAACTTACCAGCAAGAATATCATCTAAAGCATGAAATCCATTTGTACTTGGCATACCCTTACGGATTCCAAGTCCAGATGGATTCTTTAAATCTTCAAAAATTTTATATTCCTTTGCGTATTTTTTGTAGGTATTGTAAGATACCCCAAGTAGTTTTGCTGCTTCTGCGGCTGAACGGGCTTTCTTTTGAATACCCTTTATCTCACTCTCTAATAAAGGCCTAGCCCCCAATCCTCTTTTAGTTCTCCTTTGTGGAGCTAGAGAAAGGTTTTGTGTTGGGTCAAAGTTCGAAAACTCTTTAAATTCTTTTTCTTCTTCCATAACTAATTTGATACACTTTTTATATTTCTATATATAAGTATATCAATTTTCTTTTTTCAATCCAAATTTTATCCATTTATACCAAATTCTTTCATGGATATAATATTGAATAGGCTTATAAACGAGTTCTGCTACCCCAAATGCCGCTCCTACCTTAATATCACCACTTACCCACCACATTATACCAAAGCCGATTAAAGTGGATATAATACGATATGAGATGGTCTTAGCTATATGTCTTTTACGTTGAACTATCACTACGCTTTATTTTCATCATATGTTATAGTACCATCCGGTTTCATGTGACCTGTACGAATTGCAGTTCCACTAATAACAGCTACATCAGTTGGTGGTTCGTGATAGATTACATCATAACCTACACCTCTACCATAGTTTACCGATTCGATATCAGGAATGATACTTACTAAAATCCTATCTATATTTTCCTGAAAGAATGGTTCTTCTATCAAATCCATCATAACTTTGTGTGCTGATTTTGGATTATTTTCATCTTCGGCTACATCTCTAATTGCAACCCAAACATTCTTTCCTTTATCCAATTGTTGGCGGATTAACCATTCATGTCCTTTGTGCCAATTTTGCCATCTTCCGATGTACATTGCGTATTTTTTCATAACTATCCTTTTAATTTATCGTATTGAATTTTATTCTTTTTATGCTCCCATTCCATCTCAACCGCCATCCATTTTCCTCTTGGACAAGCACCTATTTTTGGTGAATATACTTTTGCTTTTAATACACACCCACACTCCCCACAGTGAATAAATGGTGTTGTTCTTTTTGAATCACAACCATCACATATCTGCATTCGTTTAACTGCTAATTCTGATTGAATATCGGTTGGGTCAAGCATTATACCCCATGCTTTAAATATTTCTTCTATTTTATTCATATAGCATCATTTTCTCTTAGATGATGAATTAATTTAGTAAATGATTGAACTGGATTATCTGATGTAGTATCCATATCAAAAAAGTTTATTTCAGGTGGTTGATACCCTTCTACTTTAAATTGTTCTCTTTGTCTTTTACGATTAGTATGAACATATATTTCAACAATACTATCACCACATGATTTTTTGAATTCCTCTCTCATTTCCCTATATGGTGAAACAAGTGATACAACCACATCACATCCATTTGAATTTAGAAAAAAAGCAAGTAATTGTGCGTTCTTAATGTTCTGCACTCTACCTGCTTCTGAATAATCTTTATTAAGTGTTAATTCTCTTAAGCTATCTCCATCGATGTGGAATACATCCTTTCTCCAATTTCGTTTTTCCGTTTGAAGTAGTTCTTTAAGTTTGTTAGCTTGAATTGTTTTTCCAGCGCCAGGCTGTCCTGTAAACCAATATATCATAACTTTCTTTTGTTTGTTAAAAATAAGTATTTATTTTTTATTTATTTGTAAATGTTTTAGCGTATCTATTATAATACTCAACATTTACGATATCCAAATTATCTTCTATCCATTTGTAATATTTTTCATATACACCATTTATTTGTTCTTTTGATAATTTTTCCAAAGGTCTTTTTGCATAATCTTTGGAAGCCTCTTTATGATTTTCAAAATTATTAGGCGAACCAATTGCACCACTTTGTTTATGACCGGCTATTTCATGTGGGTCACTCCAATTAAAACAATATGATGGAACGTAATTATTATTCCATTCATCTAATTGTTTTTCATCTCTTAGTTTAGTGTACCAACTCAATCCTTCATAACCAGTTATATCTGAACGAAATCCTATTTCTCTGATTCTATTCATCTTTACAATAACACTTGCTTCTAATGTATTTTGGCATATCTCTATTCTATTTGGTGTTGCGAATAAACTTGCTCTTGGTTTCCAAGCATCAGTTCCTAATTCCTCTATACCTTCTACTGCTTGTTGTATGTGCCAAGGTAAATAAATGTCATCATCATCTGCTAACATAAAATAATCACCAGTAGCATGAGTAACTGCATCTCTACATATCTGTCCTCTATTTTCATAATCAAATCCATTCTGATAATTGATACTATTATTAACAATTATAATAGTAGGGTCTTCAAATCCTAAAGAATATGGATGTTCTTCATCTGTATTGAATATAATCAATTCTTTATTCGGATATGTTTGTGCATGGTATTGTGCCACTATCCTTTCAACACAAGTAAATCTACCATAGGTAGTACATACGAAACTAACTTTTTTCATCTAAATATTTTTTATATCTTTTTATTCCGTTTTCTAAATTAACCTTCGGTTTCCACCCTGGCATCCAATTTTCCTTTAAGCTCAATGTTTGAAATTGGTAACCAATTGGTATATCCCCTTCTTCTAAGTATTCATATTTAATTCCAACTAAATCGAATATCGTTTCAAATAAACTACTTTCACCACTACCAACTTCATACCATCTACCTTTTAATTTATTATAGTTTAGTAAAGCATATATGTTTGCATTTGTTACATCATCTATATAAACAAAATCTCTCTTTGGCTTATTGGGAAATAATTTAACTATTTTCTTTTTTATGTTTTGATAAATCATAGATGCCATCTTTCCCTTATGTTCCTCACCCGGTCCATATACATTAAAGTATCTCAATGCAATACCACCTTTATTTATAACATAATCCTCACCTACTAGCTTACTCCATCCATATAGATTAGTTGGATTATTACCAGTTGTACCATAAACGGATGCTGATGATGCGTATATCAATTTTACTTTATTTTCATAACACCAATCGGTAATCCATTTTGTACTTATGTAATTTGTTTGCATTACATAATTTACATCGCTAACCAATGTATCACTACAAGCTCCTATATGAAATACTACATCAGGTTTAAAATCTGATAATGTTTGGTATAGTTCATCTTTACTATGGTCTTCATCTATTCCTACAGACAAATCAAAAAAAGATAACAATCTTCTACCAATAAATCCTCTATATCCCGTTATAGCTGCTTTCATTTATCGTATCCATTTTTTATATGAGTTCCTATATTGTTCCTCACGTTTTATTTTACCACCCCATAAATCGCTTACAAATTCATCATCTTGCCAAGCTAATAGTTCCTTTGTCATATAATAATTGTTAGTGTACATAGCCATATAAATTGTATCTATTATACCAATATTATAGTTCAAACTTAATACCCTATCGTAAAAACATTCATTGATTACATACGCATGGGTTGCATACATTCCAGCAGTACACTTTGCTAAATTATCACCCACACTATCACACCAACCACCAGGCTCACCTCCCATATAAAATAAATCCCACTCCTTATCTTTTAACTCCTCTATACATTCTTTAATTTTATCAATAAACCCTTCCGCAAATACACAATCATCTTCGAATATTACACAATTTTTCCAACCTCTACGTTTTGCCTCTTTAATCATTTCAAAGTGAGAATATGTACATGATATTTTAATATGCCAGTCAACTCCGTTAAATGGGTTTGGTACATCTTTCTCTTTGAGTTGTAAGGCTGAAAATCTTTCTACTTCAAATCCAGCTTCTTTACTTCTCTTTTCAAACGCATTTCTCCTTTCAGTTCTTTTATCTAAGTTAAGATAAAACCCACCATCAAAATAATCAAATATCATATTATTTAGGTATTGCTATATAATCTACTAAATGTGCAGCATCAATAACTTTTTTATATGAATATCCCAATCTATCCAATCTATTGAATACATCATTCTCACTCCATCCATATATTTGTAATTGTGGCTTTTCAACTTCTATAAAGATTATAGGTTTGTGTTTTTTAATTGTTTCAATAGCACCATCCAATACTTTTGGTTCGTAACCCTGTACATCTATTTTTAATACTGCAACATTTTCAAATTCATAAGAATCTAAAGGTCTAACTTCCACATCGTTATAACCAGAACCATAATAAGCATCTAAATGAGCATTACCAATATTGATTGTATCATCTGAATGATATTGTAGATTTTCCATTTTAAGGTTTGTATGTTCATTGCTTAGTGCTATATTATGTGCTGTTATATTATCGTATCCATTTAAAATTATATTTCCACATAGTTGATAGTAAACTAACTTTTGTGGTTCGAATGATATTACTTTCCCATCCCCAACTAAATCGGCAAATTCTAATGTATGAAATCCAAAGTTAGCACCAACATCAATTATCGTTTTTCCTTTAACATCCATATTATCTCTGATGTAATCAAAAATGTAATGTTCATAGATACCGCCCCTACGTGTCATATCAGTTACTCCACAATCATTTTTAAATAGAATGTACTCCTTACGAGTCTTTACATATTCGGTTGGTAATCTTCTCATAATAATACTGATTTTTTAGCTGTCTTTTGTATTTCATTCCAATAGTACCAACTAGCAGTACCTTCTTTGATATCCAAATTTTCATTGTATGGCAGTTTATCCATATAATGTGCTTTATAGAATTTACCGTTATCACTACCTGTGATACCTGCGTTATGGAATATATTCATTCGTTTATAATCATCTTCGTTTGATGTTGCCCAACTAAATTCCATATTAGGATGGCATTCGGTATATGCTCTCATCTTCCAAGCATTCCATAATACAGCCCACATATCAGCACACCATATTTGTAATTCGTGATGTGTTGGGTCATCCTGTTTTTTTATCTGATTCAATTGATTTATATCTTTGAAAAGTACTTCTGATTCTCTTTCTACTTTATCCCAATAGTAATGAGTTACGCCTTTCATTATATATTGTGCTCCTATTGCGTTTTTCTCATATGCTTTGACAACATCTTTTCTTATACCAACAATATCACACATTTTAGTAAGTACATCATCTCCTTTTGATAAAATATAATCATGTCCGATATACCAACGAGTATCTGAACCATACCATTTCTCATCATTAATCATATCTTCGGTAATCCAATCTTTTATTGGTTTAGTAAATATGATATCGCAATCGTGATAGAATATAGTTTCATCTTTTAATTCAGGATATTTTTCCCAATGCTGTTTTAGAATATTAGGTCTTATAGATGATATATAATCTTTTGTTACTCTTGTGTCATCATAAAAGAAAAAACGAGCAGCATAATTATTTGCCAATTTGGACCAAGCTTCTGGAATTACTCCATCTTTTTTCCAACATACGATATCAACATTATTTAAGTTGATACCCATTTCCATAAAATTATTTAACATTACTTCCACCTGCCAAGTGTAATAAGGAATTGCAGGTTGTGCCGATACGAATCTTAGATTTTTCTTAGTTTTGTATTTTATCAATTGCTGTTCAACTTCGTTCCATTTATCAGCAGGACATTGACCCATTTCATTTGTAAATACTTTGGTTTTTAACATACATCCACATAATGAACATACATTTCTAACACCATCTATTTCTTTTTTATTTGGACACGAATTACAAACTTCGATTCTTTTGGATGCTAATTCATTTCTATCATCATTAGGGTTATAATCAATACCCCAAGCTTTAAAAATTTCTTCCATTTGTATATAACCTTTATTTGTATATAATTATTGTTTTTTTAGATTTTTATTATGGACAACTAGCCCCCATCACCCAACTTTGCGGACAAGTTACTTCAATACCACCTTGAACACATACAGGTGTTGAGTATGATGAACTTTGGTCAACACATACGAAATATGTATAAGTTCCATCCCCATTATCCATTTGAACTAACATAGAAAATGATTCAGTAACTATGTTACCAGATACACAATCTCTATATCTAACCTCTAAATCAAATGGTACATTAGCAGGATTATCGGTGTATGAATATTGGATGCATCCACTAGGTGCAGCAGTTGTAGTTGTTGTAGTTGCCTCCGTTGTTGTAGTTGTAGTTGCCGCTGTTGTTGTAGTTGTTGTACCACCACACGGAATTGTTTGAGTTATTGAATTTGTACAAGTTCCAACTGATGTTACTGTCACTTGAGTTGCTGCATCATCTACACTTACACTCTTACCTGCCGTTAATTCACTTTTTGTTGCAGTAGATGGAGTTACACTTCCTACATTTGCCGTAAGATTAAAGTTGGGACCTAAATCAGCCCCCAATCCCGCTCCTAATGTTAATGTTATATTTCTTGCCATTTTTTTTAATTTATATTAACAAGTAGTATTACCATCTATTGTTAAATATACATATTGTGTTCCTGATATTAATACGGAATATCCGGCACTACATCCAAATCCACCAGGCCCATCAGGACAAACAGTTGTACTTGATGCTATTACTTTTGTATTCGCATCACTAAATGTAATCTCATCACCAACAGTTACAGCTATACTGGTAATATAATCACACGTAGTAGTTAATGCCCCCAATTGCTCTATTGGTCCAGAATTAATCTGATATTGCAAGTTACCATTTGAGTTTATATATTTTGCATAGATAAATAATTGAGTACCACCATCAGTTGTTGTAGTTGTAGTTGTTGGTGCTTCAGTTGTAGTTGTAGTTGTTGGAGCTGCAGTTGTTGTGGTTGTTGTACTATCACATACCACAGTAAGTCCATCATAATTACATTGTGGAGCGGCTGTTGTAGTTGTAGTAGTTGGTGCGGCTGTTGTAGTTGTAGTTGTATCTCCAGGTTGAGTTGTAGTAGTTGTTGTAGGTCCTTCCGTTGTAGTAGTTGTTGTTGGTGCTGCAGTTGTAGTTGTAGTTGAAGTAGATGTACTTGTAGTTGAAGTAGTTGAAGTTGTTGTAGATGTAGTTGAAGTTGTTGTAGATGTAGTTGAAGTAGTAGTTGTGGTTGGACAAGGTACTTCGTTTTGGAATACACCAGTTGTAGTTACAGGACATGAACCAATTCCATTATTATTTGCAGTCATCCCTCTCAAGTCCAAAATAGTATCCACACAAACTGCACTACTTGTAGTTCCATCATAAACATATATTTGTTGGAACACCCCATTACAATCATAATAATCTACATAATCATCAAATCCAGTATTATTTGTGAATGTGTATTCAACACAAGATGGTGCTATATACCAAATATTAGAACCATTTGAATAGTAACCAACAGGTGCTTTAGTTATTAATGTAATATCGGTATGTAACTGAAGTCCATTTTGTAGTATTTCTCCAGTGAATGCATAATAATTTGTTTGCGTTGAGAAGCAAGCTTCCCAATCAGTAGTTGCACTATATCCTAAACTAAATGTTTCAGGAGGCAACGTAGTTGATGTAGTTGATGTTGATGTAGTTGATGTTGATGTAGTTGATGTTGATGTAGATGTACTTGTTGTTGTAGTTGTGGTTGAACAAGACCCCGTTGCAGTAACAACACCATTAATATTACATTGAAACCAATCTACCCCATTTGAATAAAAGCCAGGTATAACTTTTGTTGTTAAGCTAGTTTCATTATACAAAGTTGTACCAATTTGTAATATAGCTCCTGCGGTTGAATAGTATGTTGTAGGAGATGCTGTAAAATTTGTACATGCTGTAAAGAAATTACCTAAGTTATATCCAAGTACAAAAGAACTAATACCTAATGTTGTTGTAGTTGTTGTTTGGCCTGTTATGGTAAGTACAATTGATGTTGTACAAATTCCAGTGGATGTAACAGTAATTTGAGTAGCCGATGGGTTTACATCTACAAATTTTCCAGCTAACAATTCAGCTTTAGTTGCAGTAGATGGCGTAACACTTCCCACATTTGCGGTAAGATTAAAGTTAGGACCCGTATCGGCTCCTAATCCAGAATTAAGTGTTACTAATATGTTCATATATTTTTAAATATTATTTTCTTATTTTTTATAATGGAGTATCACTATCAAATGTCAAATAAACAGATTGTCCACTTCCACCAGACACATTGTAAGTATATGATAATAATGTAGGTGCAGTCGGACATGTAGTCATAGAACCTCTCATACCCAACCCATTAAAATCACTAAAAACAATACTGTCACCCTCTACTATTGTTGGTTCTGATATCGTTGCTATATAATCACATCCTGAACTTGCTACATATCCTATACTTTGTGCAGTTCCACCATTTACACTTATCATTATTTGAGGTAATCCACCAGTTCCAATATCTTTAGCATATACATACACATTTACACCAGGGGCAACAGTGGTTGTAGTTGTAGTTGTGGTTGGTGCAGCTGTGGTGGTTGTAGTTGTGGTTGGTGCAGCTGTGGTGGTTGTAGTTGTGGTTGGTGCAATTGTTGTAGTTGATGTAGTTGTGGTTGTATATGCAATAACAGCAGAACCACCATTGTAAGTACATATAGGTGCAGCTGTTGTTGTTGAAGTTGTTGAAGTGGTAGTTGTTGTATTTAAACAATCCACAAATGTACTCTTTATAGAAAATGCCCCAGAGCTATCTCTCAAAACAATATGATAAACACCATTAAACAATCCCGTAAATTCGTATGAAGATGCTCCACTTAAATTAATTGGTGTTGCTGCAAATGCCGTACCAGATGTAGTACCAATTGCAATACTTTGATATGTACCATTTCCGCCACTAAACGTGTTTACATTAATAGTACCAGTTCCATTAACCCCACTTCCAGTACAATACGGAGTTAATACAAAATTTATAGGTGGTATTGTAGTAGTTGTGGTTGTAGTTCCTCCAATATAAAAACAATCACAAGATGGATACGGATTACAATTTCCAACTATTGATATTGTTGCTGCGGATGATGCTGATACTGAATTTTGTACAGCCTGAACATCGATAGTTCTCATCCTATCATATATTAATTGCTTAGGTCCCGCATATCCTTCACATTCAGTCCAATTTACATAAGATGTTTGATTTGCAGGTACACTTATTCTATAAATAAAAACAGAGGGAATGGGACATTGTACATCAGTAGGTAGATTTATTTCTCCAGTATCGAAGTTCATCTCATACACTACTCCACCAAACTTAATAAACTCATATCCCGTAACAGGTACAGTCAATGCTGCATTGTAATATACCTTACAACTTGTTGATAGTGTTTGGCAATCAGAATACACCGTTTGATTCTCCGCAGAGTTTGTGGAACAAAACGTAGAATTAAATGTATTAAAATATTTTACACTATGCGAGTATGATGGCATGTACTATTAGTATTTCTTCAATAACTATAAGTATATATCCAACAGAATTATGCCACTTGAGTTATCGTTACAATTGCCGATGGTGTTGCCGGTCTAGTTGGAGTTGATTGTGGTGCTTTATAAACCAATTGTCCATTTGCTGTTGATTTTGACCAATATATTTCTACATAATCATTTGCCGTAATATGGGTTAAGAAGTTTAATGCTGCCACACCATTACCACCACCAGCTGTTTTATCAATTGAAAAGTCCGTATTTGAATTTGCCACATTTGAACCAGTCATTGCGTACCATACGGAGAAATCACAAGTTTCAGTTGCGGTTGTATTCAATTGGAAAGAGAATTGAACATTATATAATCCGGTGTTTTCCGCAGTAATTCTTGTTGGGAATCCACTACCATCATTTGCTATGTATATTCCTTCAGAACCATTTGTTGTACTTCCCAATTTAACAGCGTATGCGGTATTTGCTGAACCAGATTGCGTTTCTAATGATGCCCATTGTCCGTAGTTAAACAATTTGTTTCCTGCTCTATAATAAGATGAACCACTAGCTATATTTACACTACCACTAAATATCGAATTACCAGTTATAGTATGTGAACCAGTAAAGAATGATGAACCAGTTACTCTGAATTCACTATTTTTGAAATCAGAACTACCACTTACTAAAATACTACCACTTAATACAGTGTTACCAGTTAAAGTATTATTACCAATTTGAGTAGTTGAACCACTTACTAAAAACGAACCAGTTATAATTGAAGAACCGGTTATTATCAATGAACCACTAATTTCTACGGTATTATTACTACCAGAAACAACAAATCCTTCCATGTGTAATCTTCTTGTAACACCATTATAGAAGAATGAAGAAGATGCATGTGAGTAAAGATTCGTATAACTTCCCAATACAGGACTTAATGAGAATATTGGGAATAATGAAGTATCGGTTGTTGTGGTTGAATTTGCAACAGCTATCGTTGATGCGTAGGCAGCAACTCCATCTAAGTTTCCTCTCACCGAACCAGTGATACCACCATTAACATCCAATCCACCACTTATTATATTTCCTCTTAATGGACCATTTACTCTTAATGAACCGCTTATAGTTTGTGTATCATAGAAAGTATTTGCTGATGATGTTTGTGCGAATCTATTGTATTCAGCTATTTGCTGTGAACCACTTACTACTCCATTAGTTGCCATTATAGAACCAGTGATACCACCACTTACTAAAATACCACCTATGTTTTTTACATTCAATACATCGGTTGCTCCATTAGAACTTATTCTGATATCACCAACATTATAGTACATTCTAGCAGGTCCACCAACTCCCCAATAAATTGATGAGTTAGTTCCACCAAATACTAAGTTTTGGTCATTACCAGCCCCACCTATTGTAAGTTCTCCAGCATTTGTGAACTTAGCTATTGTAGTATCATTTGCCTGATTGTTGATGTATATTCCAGAAGTACCACTATAAAGATATAAGATATTACTATTTGTTGCTAATATCTTTTGAGATGTATTATCGGAGATAATTGTTCCATTTACAAATATTTGATTAGAACTACTCACCACACCATTTGTTGCCAATATAGAACCGGTAATTCCACCTAATGTAACTTCCAAATTACCAACAATCGCAGATGAACCAGTTGCAAGTAATGAACCAGTCAATTCAACTCTTGCGTTACTTATAGAATTTTTTGTTATTTGTATTTTTTTATTAATACCATGATTTAATTGTATATCTGAATCCGATGTTAGTCTTAATTTTCTATCATCGTTTTGAGCACCTACAAAGTATCCAACACTAGCAGCTCCATCACCTCCTTGTGAACCAAATGAATCCCATTGAGTGTAGAAGTTACCAATAAATCCTCCTATGGTATTTTGTTGAGTTGTAACCGAACCAGTTATCGAAACTCCTCCAAAAATATCTAATGCTTTAGCTACTCCACTTTTTCCAAATTTAGAGTAATCAGTTACAGTCAATCCACCATAAAAAGTAGTATTTGCGGATGCTGTTTCAGCGAACTTATAATAATTTGTTATTTGTTGTGAAGATGATACAATTGCTGCTCCTTTTAATGATGCTGTATAAGCTTCAATACCACCAATCTCAGCTTTCATTGATGAAGTTTCAGCGTATAATTGGTAAAGTTGTGCATCGGTTGCGTAAGTATTATCCAAGGATGCGGTAAACGCCATCAAACCATTTGTGATTCCAATTAGAGAACCTGTTGAAGTTGATATACCTAAATTAACTGAATTCTGCGAACCAGTTTGTTGATTTAATTCAAATAATTGATTAGATGAAGATACTACACCATTGGTTGCTAATAAAGAACCAGTAATAACTCCTTTAACCAATAAGCTATCATCAACTGTTAATCCCTTTCCAAATAAACGAGCATCTCTCCAAATCAATAATTTATCAAAGTTTGAACCAAGGCTACTAACACTAAATAAAAGTTTGTTCGAAGTTGCATATTGGTCATAGCTTAATTTTACACCACCATCATCTGCTACAAATCTCCAAGCATTATTTTCAGGACCAACATCATTATTTCTATATCTTAATGCTAAAGTAGCATTTCCAGTTATTGGGTCAACTGTTGTATGTGTGAAACTCAAAGAACTTGTCAATTCACCACTTCCAGATGTTATACTGAATTCACCATTATTTATATCCAATGAACCAGTTCCTATTACTACATCCCTTTGAACAGTTAAGTTATTATCTATAACTAAACTCTTATTATATAATCTAGTATCTCTATAAAGATATATTTTATTATCATCAAAAGCTTCAACATTTAGTATAGAATATGGAGTACCATTTCTTACAAATGTAGTATAAACCCCCGCTGCCCAAACATTTACATTGAATGTGTGGTCTGCTAAAGATAACCTATCATTATGTCTTAATTGTAAAGTAACACCATCATTTTGAGTGTGGTCAAAAATTAGAGAACTAGTCATATTACCACTTCCAGTTGTAATATTAAATTCCCCAGCTGATATTGATAAAGAACCTGTAATACTTTGATTACCTCTAAATGTATTGCTTCCAGTTGTTGCGTATGAACCTGTAAAAGAGTTCAATGAACCTGTAAAAGAACTTATACCTAAAAATACAGAATCAAAAGATGCAGTTGTTGTATTGATTGAGCCCGTTGTTGAACTTATTCTTTGAAATATAGAATCAAAAGATGCGGTTGTTGTATTGATTGAACCAGTAGTTGAGCTTATTCTTAAATTTACATCTGCCTGAGATGCAGTTTGTGCGTTCAACTCTCCAGTTCCAACAGCTACTCCATTTAATAGTAGTGAACCCGTAAATGTATGCGTATCATCACCACTATTACCAAATATACTAGAACCACTTTCAAATATAACAGAAGCAGATGTTATTTCTGTGTGAAATTCCTGTGCAGTTAGCTTACCAGCAACTACCAAAGTACCACCAATTGTGGCATTCCCAGTAATAGTTTGATTACCTATGAATGTGTTTGAACCTGTTGTTGCACTAAATTGAGATGTGAATAAACTTAATCGTTCTATCGGAATTTGTATAGTTGTGCCATCATGCACCATTGGTACAACAACTGTTGAACCTGAAATAGTTTGTATTAAAGGTAGTTGGGATATCTTCTTATCTGCCATTTTTCAATATTATTTTCCTAAATTTTGTATTTAACTCTTATAAATATTGAAAAGTGTAATAAAACTACTCTCCAAAAGATTTTCTCTTTTTTGTTGATAAAGCCGATTGGGGAAGGATTCCTGCTGATATTTTATCTAATATTACCTCTCTCTGATTCTTGCGGATGGCCTTTTGTTTTTCTTCCCTTCTTTGTGTGGTTGGTTTTGTAAATTCCTTTCGGTTTCGTAATTCAATAATATGACCCGATTTAATTACTTTTCGTTTGAATTCTTTCAAAGCTTTGTTTATATCTTGCTTTGTACAATCAACCACAATCATTGATGTACTCATATATTATGAATGTTTTATATGTTGTATTTTTTGTTTTACATCCGGATATCCTCTCAAACGCTTTCTCACTGCTTCCACATTTTTAAGTGAATCATCTACAAAGAATACATCGTCATATCCCTCATCTTTTACCTTTGCCTCTATCCAGTCTGCTTTCTTTTCAGGGTTGTTATCTCCCAATGCAATTACTTCTACGTTACGAATACCCAAACTTCTAATAAAGTCATATACAGGTTTATAAGCTGCTCTTGCCGTTAAAATATAAATAGTTCTACCACTATCTGATGAGGCCATTCTTCGTAAAACCTCCACATATCCTTTAATTAATTTAGGTTCTGTTACCTTTTGAAAATCGGAATAATCAAATGTATCACCCGGTCTTTCTTTGTAAACTGCATATTCACCAGGACTTAATTTTGATTTCTTACCATCTTTATGGGTAACATATATAAATGAATTAGTTTTGACAAGTGTATCATCAAAATCAAAAATACGAAGTTTTTTACTTTCTGTAAAAAGAGTTCTTGATATTGGCATCCTATCCGTTAATTTGTCTTTTAGTCTTTGGTAATGCTTTTTCTAACTTATCGTTCTCCTTAGTAAGATAATCAACTCTAACCGTAAGTTCTGCTATTTTTGCAGTCATTTCAATAATCATCTTACGAAGTTCATCTTTTTCTTTGGATGATTGTACTAATAAGGCTTCCAATTTAGATATGCGGTCTCTACAATCAGTTTTGATAAAGTCCTCATCCCTTTCTTTTTTCATTGCCCTCTTTTCATAAAAGCGGAATGCGGTAGTACCACCTAATATAGTTATTGCCGTTATTAATACTGAATACAAGTTATCCATTATATTTTATTTTTTATTATTTCATTAAACCATTCCGAAACCCACTTTGTACTACCAGTTGGAAAAAACATTATATCTGATGCAATACCTGAATAAGTATTGTGGATATTGGAATACCCATAATCTAAACTACTAGTTACATCCACAGTCTTTAGCTTCGTTTACCGGTTCTTCTTCCGTTTGAGGTAACGCTGCTGCTACATGTTCAACACCTTTTTTGTCAACGTATTCTTCCATCTTCTTCAACTTATCGTAATAGTTAAGGTCTTCCCATACATGGTCTTTTGCTATCTCAAATGCTACTTTAGGGTCAGTAGTATGTTCCATTTCAACTTTAACACCTTGCTTAATTTTTTCTTTAATATGGTTAGCCATTTGAGATGGATGATAGTATTCGTTTCCATTATATTTTTTTAGAAAATCCTTCATTGTTTTACCACTTGCCAACCCACCAGGAATTTCATCAGCTTCGTTTACCGATTCTAATTTCAACTTAAAATGGTCCATCACATCCCAAATCTCATTGTAGTCCAAATCACCTAAATCATCCAATATTTGATTTCGAGTTGCATTGGTTTTACCAGATACGAATATAGATACTGCTTTTTTAGTACTATACGTGCCCTTATCGTAGAATTTCATTATTTCCTTTACATGAATATCGTTTTTAGATAATTCGGAAATAAATCCTTCTCTGATTATAGAGCGTATTCTTTCTTTGAGTTGCTTTTCCATTTATATACTTATCAATTTATGTATAAATATAAAGATTTATTAGTTAGATTGTTTTTCTATTAATTTTGCTGCAAAATTACGAACTAATTCAGGTCCTTTGGAAAAAGCGGCATCATAAAACTCCTTTTTCTTATCTATTGGTTTGATTTTTTCATCAAACGAAGGTTTTCTATTAATATAATCTTCTGTTATATAAACCCCATCCATAACAAATTGTTTAATATCATATCCCAATTTGAGTGCAAGTAAACCAGCCTGCATACCATAAGTATCTTCAGGCCCATATCCACCCAATTCGTCTGGAATAGTAACCAGTTCCCAAAATGATTTAGAATATAAAGTATGCATACCACAACCAAATTTTATAGTTGGTATTTGATTTACATTCACTTGTTTAATTTGTTGTATTTTTACATTTTTAGCAGCTTCTTCTGTCATCCCATATCCATACTCTTTATCTTTGTAATCAGAGTGACATAACACATCCCAACTATTATCCCACCATTTTGCAAGAGATGGAGATAGTATATAAATTCCATCCAATTGATATGATGTGTTTAATTGATACTTCAGCATGTGTTCGTGAAAAAGAATATCAGTATCACAAAATATAAACTGGTCATAATCCAATTTAATTGAATCTCTTTTTTGCTGAGTAGTTCCCCAGCAAGATGTATCCAATATTATTTCATTTATATTTTTCAAGCCATTGAATAAGATACCAAAACGAGATACAAAATATGCCTGTTTGTATTCACTGGCTTGCCAATCGGTTAATTCTGGATTTAGATTTAATGTTACCTTTAGTGTAACATCATCATTCTCATCTAAATAACTAAGTGATTTATGCATTTGAAACATTAACCTTTCAAACATTTCCATTTCGGATGGCATAACGTGTATGCAAATAAGTGTTCTTTTCTTAGCCATTAAAATACATTTTTAAAGAATGGAGCTACCATATCTTTTGTTCTTAAATTAAATATATGCAATTGAAATATATCCCATTCAAAACTACCAACTGAATCGGTTTGTTGTACAATAAATGGTATGTTCTTTATAAATTGTGTAAAGTGTTCTAATGTTAAATTACTACCATCAAACATAATTTGCACATCACCTTTCATCTCATCTCCAATTTTATGTATCTTGTCTGATATATCAAACATAGTTTCTGTTTTCTCTTTGTTTATATAATTTTCATAATCACAATCAACATATAATCTGTCACACCAAGGCTCTAAGGCTGATAATAATTGTGCATGGCAATTATACACTACAAAAGTTGTGTCATATCTATTAGGTACAATTGGCATCATCAATTCATCGTGTAATACATCAGTATGCCATTTTCTCCACCACTCTTTGAATTTGTTTTGTCTTAGTTCCAAATACTCTTTTGAATCTTTAGGTTTGTACCAAATAGTTCCATCCGGCAAAGGTATCTCTCTTTCAATTTCAATACCATCTTTGAATCTACTACCTCTACAAGTCATATGATATACAAATGCATCTCTACTCTGAATTAATTTGTAATCACATAAATGAAATCTATTGAATATATCCGAATCTTCTAACTCCATAGGTGCGAATAATTTATCATGTCCACCCATACTCTTAAAATCTTCTTTGTATAACATCCAAGGTGCAAAAATACCATTCGTAGTTTTACCTTCCATTACATATTCCGTTTCATATACAAACTTTTGGAATGCATCTTTGTCAAATGTTTCAGGCTCCATACCAAAATCTCTAACATACTTTTCAGGACCTGGCGGATGTAATGGTGGTTCAATACGTGTAGCACTTACAACGGACAATGGTGTTAAATTCTTTAACATATTTCCTACATAGTTTGGTGTTACAATCATATCCGAATGTAGGATAGTAACAACAGGTGTTTCTGCTAAACTAATACCAATATCATATAATACCGTATGACCTACTCTATCAGGTCCTTCGTTTCTATATGTTTTAATATATGGTTTATTAAGTGATTCAATCCATTCCCATGTACCATCGTTTGAGGCATCATCCAATATCACTATTTGATGATAATCGTTGTAGTTATCCTCTATACTATGAACCGCTTGCTTTAAATACTTTAAGTTATTTCTGCAAGGTATTATAAATGTAATTGGTTGATAATTTGTCATATTAAGGTTTATATGCTTTTATGTAAATCCATTGTGGGTGTCCGGAATCTGAATATGAATCTTTTACTTGTGTAGTTATATTCACAAATCCCATTTCTGTCAAATCTTTAATAATATCTTCTTCATTTTGTATCCTCACATCACACACAGAATTTGTTCCGGGTGCATCGTAATGATTTTCAAAATAAGAAACTCTAGGGCCTAATTCAGATTCTAAATCATCACCATATCCCATTTGAAATGAAAAAATACCATTTGGTTTTAATGTTCTAAATAAATCAGAAATTAATGATTTTCTAATATCATACACAGGAATGTGTTGTAGTGCAATTGTTGACATTATAAAATCGTATTCATTATCTTTTAATTCAGATACATCCGTACCACTATTACAATACCAATTACTATTTTGAGAAACGTATTCACTTTTGTTGTGTGATATATTGCCTTCAGATATATCGATTCCATCAACTCTAGCCCAATCACATAGGTTTAACATATTGGTTACGTTTCTGCCCTTACCACATGCAAAATCTAATGCAACTTTACCATCCCATTTTTCTTTTTGTTTTAAATCACCTAAAAGAACATTCCAATAGTCAGGATTTGCATTATGTTCGTCGTGATTTGATGTACCAATTGCATACTGGTTCTTCTGCATAGTGGTGTATTTATTATCGTTATTTACCATAATTTTCTAAATAATATTTTAAATCTTCAGGTGTTCCCAATCCCCACATTTTTTCAATGTTAAATGTTTTAATCTTTTTACCATCCTCAATTGCTTCATTGTAAACAGGACAAACATAAAATTCATTATTAGTTCTGATATTCTTTTGAATCATTTGTTCTGCGTACTTTACATAATCAGAACCTTTAGCCCAATAATAAACACCAACAGTTGCAATATCTGAAATTGGATTCTTCTCTTGCACTTCAGTCACATAACCAAACTCATCCACTTTAGCGAATGACCATTTAGGATGTGTTGAATGAAATGATAGAATACCACCATCCACTTTTTGTTCAATCATCTTATACATAAACTCATTACTGTCCCACTCTAAGAATTGGTCAGAGTTTGCCATTAATAGCGGTGCGTCTGAATCAATGAATTCCTTTGCTAACAAAGTTGTACAAGCTGCCCCTTCGGTTAAACCATCAACTTCCACAATCTTACAATTAGGAGTGATTAGATTTAATAGAGTATCTAAGTTGTATTGTTCTCTATGTGATTTTTGAACTACATAAATAAATGTAGCATCAATGTTTAGATTATCAACCACAACCTGAATCATTGGTTTTCCTTCCACATCAATTAGTGGTTTAGGGAATGTATAACCAGCTTGTGCAAATCTACTTCCAGCTCCGGCCATAGGTATAAGAACATTCATCTTACCACCTTGCCATTTTGGTTTACTCATAACTTTATTTTCGTTTAATTTGTTTACTATTTTTTCTAACGTCAAATCATGGGGGTTATCCACTCTCAATACATTTGCTCTACTTCTACTTGCTGCCAATAACCCATGTGGAGAATCCTCTACGATAAGAGTTTCTTCAGGCAAACATCCCATCATACTCATAGCCTTCCAATACATTTCAGGATGTGGTTTAGAGTTCTTTACGTCCTCATTAGAGATGATTAAATCCATATACTCAATAAGACCTATCTTTGATAACATAACCAATACAGACCTTCTAATTGAGTTTGAGGCACATGCCAATTGATAACCTCTATCTCTCAATTCTTTAAATACTGAAACCAATATGTGATTAGTTTGTAGTTGCGATATTGCTTCAATTGTTAAGTGTTGTTTTCTATTCCAAACCTGCTCATGTACATCTTTTGGTAATCCTTTTGCTTTAGTTAGCATGTCCAACTTTTGGTTTGTTTTCAATCCATCATAAGTTGAAAGATGTTCTGCCTCCGTAATAACATATTCGTTACCAACTTCTTTTAGAGCTTGGTTTAAAGTATTGTAGTGTATTTCTTTTGCTTCAACTAGCACACCATCTAAGTCAAAGATAATTAATTTTGTCATGACATTCCTCTTTCAAATGGGTTTATATTATATTCTTCGAACATTGGATTTAACTCATTTTGATATTCTATTAAGTTCCATTTTCCTTTATTAATTGCAGTTGCTACATAAGGAAATATCAAACTATCGTAATGGTATAATCCTCTCTTTTTTTCTCCACCAATTCTAACCATATAATCACTACCATGTGTAATAACAGCTTCTTCAAATTGCCATATATTAAGTGGAGGCAATGTATCAATATGTCCTTTAAATACTTTTTTAGTTGTTATGGTTGGTTGTACTGAAAATTTAGAATATTCATTTGTTACTAATGTTTTGTCAATAGGAGATTCAATAAATGCATCACCTGCTAATATAAGTTTAATACTTTCAACTGAATTGGTATTAACATATTTAATATATTTTTCTAATAGTTCATAATCAATTTTATCAAATAGAATCATATCTTCATGTATAAACATAAAAGTTTCTTCTTCTACTTTATCTAAAATCTCTTTCCATCTTTCAGTATATTCTTTTTTATCATCGTATATAATGCGTATATAATCGGATAGTTGCGTATCATCTTTATTAACAGCAACATATACTTTTGTATCACCAATATACTTTTTTAATTGTCCAAAGAACATTGGCCAAATATCTTTCATATCAGTATGCGTATATACTATAATCGGTACACTTATTCCCATATTGTATCTAAATTTATTCTGTTATTCCACAAATCAGTTTTAATCATCCACCATTTATAAAATGCAATAGCGTTTGAAAGGTCACCTCTATTACCTTCGATTTCAGTTGCAAACTTATGAAATTCCGAGTCTAATTTCATTTGCTCATCTAAGAAATTAAATAGTGTTGTAAATTCAACCATTACATCTGGTGAACCATAGAACCACATATCAGCAGGTCCCATATGAAAATGATTCCAATTTGCATTATATAATTTTCCTTTCTCTATATCGGTTTGAAAATTAATACATTGAACTGGATAGGGATTTCCTAAACCCGGTCCAGACGTGTTTCTATTTATTCTACCTAAATCAAAACGAGCTTTAATAATGATATCATACTTCACACCGGTTTGTTGATGTGGTAATTTCATTACTTCAGTAACACTATATAAATGAGATAGTACAGATTGTGGAGAACGAGGACAACCTTCTAAGATATCCAATCCTCTTTCTTTAATCAAGTCACTAAAATCTTTTTGCGGTTCAAATATGGATTTCTTTGGTTGATACATAGCTTCTATCAATCCTTGCTTTTCTAAATCCCAACTATGAATGAATACATCAACATCACCTTTATCTAAAATGTGCTTTTGAATATATTCCCTACCATCCAAACCATTTGATGTGGTATCCATCGGAGAATCAAACATACCATGTAAACATAAAGCTATCTTCATTATTCTATTACTTTGTTATTTTTGAATACAGTAAATTCAGTTAAATCTCTATAACCATTTAACTCACCTAAATCTCTATTATGTTCTGGATAGTTTTGGAACATTGCCAAACCTTGTGCTGCTTGCTGAGGAGTCATATACATATTCCAACCACAAAACTCAATATCATCATCCTTATAGTATTTCTCACTTCTACCTTCATAGCGAGCTCTCTTAAACCATTCAGCTGCTTTAGCATCATCGGTAAGAATCATACCACCTTTCCAAATTGGTAATTGCTTTTTGATATGAAATGATAATCCCATATAAGTTCCCGGCATATACATTCCTTTTGTTAATCTCTTAGCTGCATCCCAAATTGGATATGGTTTCAATTGATATGCACCTACCCAATGATTTGTTTCAGGTCTTTTATCAAAGATAACCTCACCACCCGCATGGATAATTGATTGTGGTACTGATAAATAAGTTTTAGATGGAATAGTTACCTCTTTAACTTCTAAGTACTTACACATTAAGAATAGTGCATTAGTGCAACTATCAATTGAAATAGCGTAAGGAGCTCCCGTATAAGCTGCTATTTCTTCTTCAAACATTCTTACGATTTTGTACGGGTTGTGTAACATCGGCATAATTAATTATTTTCTTTTATAATTTCAATACATAGGATATTCTTATCATTTACCATAACAAGCCTACCATCTTTTGTTTCAAACTTTGTAAACTGACCTTGCTTTATTGAATCAGTATCTACTCCATTGAATGTTCTTTTTTCTCCACCAACAAAGTGTAGGATTTTAGAAACATATTTTCCCTTTGCGGTTATTGAACTCTTTAAGCTAACCATTTTGTTTTTTAATTTATAGTATGTAAAGTTATCATCTCTACCACTCACTTCAAACCCACAACTAAGAAATAACTTATCACTAGCAATATTTCCAATTTTTACTTTAGCGTATGCAGTTGGCCATATCTTCATACATTCTTCAATCATAAACTTACCAACTCCCATACCTTGAAAATCAGGATGTGTACATACTCTAATATCATCTTCAATCACACCAACATATCCTGCAGGTTTACCATCAACTAAAGCAATACGATAGTTATGTGCATTACCTATCATATATTTATTTTGTTGTTCTTCTGTAATTACCGTAGTTTCTAAGAACCCACCAATTACTCTATCATCCATTCGAAGTTGTCTTACGAACTCCCAATATTTTGTTGTACATCTTACTAATTCCATATACATATTTTTTGAATATCTGCTCCACCTCTATAACCCCAAAATGCCTCTAAGTAACCTCTATGAGTTGGCATGTTCATCATCGGAGTAAGACACGTTCCAATATCAATATAGGAATTATTGGGAAAATCTCTGAATAATTCATATACTGCCAAATTGGTGAATGTTGAAGCTGAAAATAAGAACACATGATTTGTGATGTTATTTTCTTTAATCCATTGTCTAATAATTTCAATTTTATCATAATCGTTTACAAATGCATTATAACCCACTCTAAAATCTTTTTTAATGAATGGTAGTTTTGATGTATCAGCACTCTCATGTCCAATGAATACACAATCTTTACTATAAAGAATAGGAAGTGTATATGTTATGAATGCTGGATAGTTTCCATTAACCCAAAGATTAGCCCATGTCAAACTCTCATCATCCCCACCATGCAAATCCAATTGCCATTTAAAATTTTCTTCACCAACGCAACATTTACAACTAATACCTTTGTAGTAGTTTGGTTGACGGTGTTTGTATGCTTCTATTAATCGGTTATATGATTCACCATGTTGTTTCGGGTCATAATGTTTGAAATCTGCAGGTTGATAAATACCACCTTCTTTTTTATCACCAATCTGAATTACTCCTTTATCTAAAACTAATTCTTTATTTTGAAGTATGTAAAGTTCTCCGTCAGAATAACGAGCAAATCCGAAATGCTCATCGTTTCTAATCATTTCGGTGAACTTAATAAAATGTTCTCTAAAGTTCTTCATCTAATATTTTTTTAATCTTTTCAGCTGCTCTACCATCTCCATAAGGACAAGGTTTACAAATATACGAATCTTTTTCTAATTCACCAAATAATTCTTTTAGTTTCTTTGGTTCTTCACACATATAAAGATGACCGGTTTCGATACCTTCAGGTCTTTCGGTTGTCTTTCTACATACTATTACTTTTTTATCAAAGAAAGAACCTTCTTCTTGCAACCCACCACTATCAGTTATAACCAATTTACAATCTCTAAGAAGTTTAATTGTTTCATCATGTGTTAGTGGTTCTATAACATTCACATTATGTAATAAATGCTTACATTTCTGAACGTTTGGATTCGGATGGATAGGTAACACAAATTTTAGATTTGGATACAATATTGCTAACGCATTTATCTCTCTGAACCATTCTTCTAACCAATGATGATTTTCTCTACGATGCATTGTTACTAAAATAGTATCACCATAAATACCTTTTTCATATTTGGTAAGATTATCTAATACCGTATTTCCAACTATATGAATATCACCCTTTACTCTTTCTACTTTTAAGTTATCAGCTGATAATTGAGTTGGTGCAAAATTCACATCTGCTAAACGAGCTATCATTTGTCTGTAACCTTCTTCGGGATATGGATTTTCTAAATCATAACTGCGTAACCCAGCTTCCATATAATAAATCTTAATACTTCTATGATAAGCTGCCAATGCACATCCAAATGCAGATGCAGTATCACCCTGAACCAATACTCCACTAAACTTATATGGAGGAAATTCGGATAAACAAGCTGATATAACATTATCTAATCTTGTACATCTTAATGATTGATTAATTGGTATTTTATAATTTACATCAATATCATTTAGTAAATCTTCATGCTGACCTGTAAACAATAATCGGTAATCCTTCTTATCCATTATATCGATAAGAGGTTTTACTTTCAACCATTCAGGTCTAGTTCCGAAACATATTAATAGTGGCTTATTTTTCATTTACTAATTTCCAACCTTTTTGTCTTTGTTCGTTAAAATACTGATTCATCAATTGTTTGAATGGTACACCTTCATTACTTCTTTGGTTTGATTCCCAAAGTGAGTTAGCATCACCACCATAAGTTCCACCTTTTAAGCTTCCCCACATTTCCATATCAGAACGAGGATGTGGTGGTACATATGTTTTAATACCAGCATACTTTTGTAACATATATGAGAAGTGCATATCCTCACCACAGGTATTGTATTTAGGGTCTGGTAATTCTCTAACCATAATAGGTAACCACTCTCTCTTAAAGAACCAACTATGCCCCACTAAATCAACTTCAACAGTCCTATCGTTGTTACCTTGCTCAGGCCATCCGAATCTTAAGTAGTGTTCGTAGTATGAAGATTGTGCTGGTGGTAATGGGTTCAAATAAAGTAATCCTACCGTTCCCAATAAACCTTCTTTCTCATTCATTGTGTTCATACAATTCTCCAACCATTTCTTACCAGGAATTGTATCATCATCAAATACACATACATAAGGATTTCTAGCGTTCATAGCAAAGTAGAATCTTGCCCACACACCAAAGTTGTAATTACAATATGCAACAGGAACTTCCGTACCAATATCGTAATTAATCAAATCATTATCACCGGGGTTATTGTACCATACTAATATCTCATCTGGTGGTAATGTTTGATTTCTTAGAGCCTCCAATTGTTCATTGAGATGGTCTCCTCGTTTGTAACCATTTAATATAACTGTTATCATTGTAAATAATTTTTAATTCTTTCTGTCCAAACTTCTTGCGAAAAAAGTTCTTTATAATTTTCCTTTGCTGTCTTAGAGCATTTATCATAAAAATCCGTGTCCTCTTTTAACATAATTGCCATTTCTCTTGCACTTTCCAAATCATGCACCATTACTGATGTAGCTGGGTGACATAACATTTGCGTATCCACATCCATATTGCCAACACAAGGAATTCCAAAGTATGCACAATTTAGTGCGAATGTACCAGCTGCTACCGTTGGCATCATATGGACACCATATTTAAACGTTGATAATACTCCCATCCATTCACTCCACATCATGCGGGGTAAGTGAGTTAAATTATCCATACTATCTTCACCGATTCTCATAGCATGTGACGTTTGTGCCCAAATAGGAACTTCAAAATTACCGGCTATTATATAACTTTCAAATCCACCATACCATCTTGCAAAGTTACCACCTATAATTGCTTTATCTTCTTTTGTAGGTACTATATCTTTGATTAGAGTATCAATCATTAGTGTACCAATAGGTCTTATTTCTTTAGTTGGAAACAAACCTTTATAATACATCACATCTGAATCATTGTGAGTAAAGATTGAATCACAACTTGCTAAAAAGTTATAGAAATAAATTTGGTCTGATATTTCATAATCATTATACCACCAATGAGGTCCTTCTTGAACATAGTGAACTGAACCATTTCCCCTTGCTTTGATTGTTTTAACTATATCTTCTCTAAGTAATTCTGAAACTGGATTAACACCCCTTACCAATGTACTACCTTCCGAACTTAAAAATGTTTTACCTTTTGGAAATATAATGAAGACATGGTCATATCCTTTTAAATCATCAATCATGTGAAGATTAAAATGGTCAGCATCTAAAGCATGCATCCAAGCAAACTCCGTTCTCATATTTGGATGATTCGTTGGAACTTTACCAACAAATCCCATTTCAGTTAGGAAAGCTATTTTAGATTGTATCATACAAAGCGTTTTGTTTTTCTTGTCTTTCAATTTGCTTATGATGATACAAACAATATTCTTCTTCCTGTGGTAATACTGAAAGTGTGTTGTATCCTACAATCCTCTCATGTACAGCACCTTGCCATTCTATTTCAGATGTTCTTCTATAAATACGAGTTTGATAATCTGGAAAATTAACCCATCCCTTTTCGTTTAGATTCCATCTCCACTTTTTAATATGTTCAGCTGTCAAACCTTCTACTGTATTAATTCTTGGTACGAAGAAAAGGTCTACTTCTTTATTAGATTCTAAGAAAAATTGTAAATTTTCTACTAAATATTCGGATGGCATTTCATCGGCATCTATCTGAAAGATGAACATACCATTTGCATGGTTTTTTAGATTATTCTTATAAGATGCAAAATCTTTATTAAGAGGAAATGCAATAACTCTAACATTCGAATGAAGTTGAGTTAATATGGTTAAGTAATCTTTTACTTGAGATGTGACAGAATCGGAATCATATTGTACCAATATTTCATCATCTTTTTTCAGCCTAGGATGTAGGAAGTTTATAAGGTTTGTTATTTCAACTAATTCGTTGCAAACCGTAATTGCGTAAGTAACATTTATCATAGATACAAATATAACATTTTTTTCTTACATTACCAAATCTATTTCGGTAATATATTTGTATATATAAATATAAAGTAAAAAGAGAAAACGATAAAAATTATACAACTTTAAATTGAATTCCACCTCTTAATTCAATCTCACCACTTATTTTGGATGTTTGTGATTTTGCGAATCTATTATATAGGAATCTAGGCGAACCTCCCCAAAGATTTCTTCTATTAGTCCAATCATTGTTATTTAAATTTACATACAAATCACTATTTGAGCTGTTTTGTAAATAACTTTTTAAATCAGATGGTGTTAATTTTGGATTTATCTCCAATACAAGTGCAGATACTCCAGCTACTTGAGGAGCTGCCATAGATGTACCACTAATATTCATTTGTCTAAATGAACCATTAGCCCAATAAGGTTCATCCGTAAATGCATTTGTTGCTGAACAAGCTCCCATAATATTTGTACCAGGTGCATATATGTCAACGCCAGGTCCTGTTTCGGATGAAGTTGCCTTTTGGTCTGTAAGAGAATCATAAACTGTACTATCTACATTTCCAACTTTTATTGCATTTGTGGAATATGGAGAAGAACCTCTATGATAAAAATAAGTACCACCATTACCTCCAGATGTTATTACAGAATTATCGTAATCAGCTCCACCACTTAAATCAATCTTAAATCCAAAATTACCGGCAGCAATTATTACATGAATTCCTTCCGCAACCATCTCATCTATATCAGTATCAGTTGATGAAACTCTACTATTAGCATAATAATAAGTACCATCATAATTCTGAATAAACCCATAGTTAGATGCTCTATTTGCCGCTACCGTTGCAGTGGTATTTGTGTATGTAGTTCCTCTATATGTTAGTGATGATAATGAAGTAAAGTAATGAATATATCCCCAACTCATATTAACCACCGTTGGTCTTTTTGCTCCTGTTTTTGGGTCTATTGGTTTGTTTCTATGCCAAAGTTTTATAGCATCAAATGCATCTGTTGGTGAAATACCAGTACCACTATCACCACTACCCTCCAATCCTGCTAATTTTTGAGAATATACTCTTGCTTTTTTAGCCCAACCAAAGTATTTTCCTGCAATAGTTGATGCCACATGCGTACCATGTCCATCAAAATCTCTATAATGATTTCCTGATTGCGTTCCGCTAATACCACTTTCGGTGTACCAATTTATTTGTTGAACTCTACTTACTCCAAATTCATCTTGAAATTCAGGATGTGTAACTTCAAGTCCGCTATCTTGTATCACCACATCAACCCCATCTCCTGTCAAACAATATTCGTATGATGAGGTTGTATCTGTGCTAGTTCCGTAGCTGTTAAAATCAAAATTAGAACGAATCATTCCCCAATTAAGATAAGAACCAGCGTCAGAAGTTGTTTTTGTAAAATCACCCCTTTGAACTGCTTTTAATGCAATTTTAAGGTCATCTCTTTTTTCAGGAGGAATCTCCACATCAAATACTCTCTCATCTAATTTAAGTTGTTCTGCCTCATCATCTGTCAGCAAATACCAACATTGACGAAGAGATGCAGGTCTTTCGTTTGTAAATTGTACTGCACGATTTGGAATGTAAAGTTTACCACCATCGGTATCACTTTCTATATCATTCCAAAATCCATCATAATCAATTCCTTCTTTTAAGATAACGTTGTATTCTCTCATATTCTATTAATATAATGCGTTCCATACACTTCCATCATAGAAGTATGGTTTAAAAGTTGCACCAGATGCAGATACAGCTATCATCCCTACCATTGGTGATGATGGTAATGGATTTTGTGGTTCTAATTTAATAACATTCTGAACATATAAAGATGCAGTTACTTCTAAAGTTCCACCATCAAATTTTAAATTATTATTAACGTTAGTTACCGCAGATGCACTATTATATGATAATATACCATTATTTGCATTTCCATTGTATGCACTAATAACACTTGTTCCAGAAGTTCCAGATGTACCAGCAGCTCCACCACCGCCACCAACAGAAGAACCAGAAGTAAATTCAATCCAACTACCACTAATTCTACCCATAAATTTGTTAATAGTAGAATTATAGAAGATATCACCATTAACAGGTGTTAAACTACTTGTTTGTGCATTTGTAAATTGTGCCAATCTCAATGATGATGATGTAATCACAACAGCGTTACCAGCATTTAAATTAATATTAGTTGCTGAATATAATTCAGGTGTACCTGGCGAAGTTACAGTTATCGCAGATGCAGTGATTGAACCACTAACTTTTAAAGAACCTGTAATATATGCATCTCCATTTGCTGAATAATATGAACCAGTTTGTGCAAAAGGTCCACCACCTCCACCACCAACGAATGGAACTCCGTTTTGATAAATTGAACCACTTAACCAAATCGAACCAGTTAATATCATACCACCATCTACAATAACCGAACCACTATGTACGATTCTACCATCTTTGAATTGAGTTCTTCTTTGTCTATCTTTGATATAAATCGGTCCACTTAAATTTGTGTTGTTAGAACTACAATAGAAAATTGTTGTACCAGGAACTGAACCTGATGTATTATATGTTACAGTTCCAGCTGTTGCTCCATTGTTATTTACACCGGTAACTTGCCCCGTTGTTCCAGACGTTACTGAAGTTTTAATGTAAAAAGGATGTGATGCTGCGTTTACGTTGAATGTAATTGTATCACCATGGTAAACCCAAATATCAACATCTTCTCCTCTTTCTAAAGTTGGGTCATTTGTTGGTAAAAACACATATCCATCATTTCCATTATTTGTAACACCCCACTGTCTTACCATAGATTGTGTTACTATAAAATCCTTAAATACACCAGATGATGATTGTACAAATCCTGCATCTAATATTTGTGCAGAACCAGTTATCCAACCATTAAATGATGCGGATACGAATCCAGATGAATTACCACTTGTCAATGTTACAACTACTCCGTTTGAACCAGAAGGTGTTAGAATTACACTACCACTAAATGATATATCAGTAACACCAAGTACGGCAGTTATACCACCACCATCTCTAACTCCAATTTGAGTTGTTGCACCAGATGTACCAGAAGAACCACCAGTACCATTAGTACCACCAGATGTACCAGACGAACCAGAAGTACCACTAACACCATTCGAACCATTTGTACCGTTTGAACCAATAGCTGATGTTCCTGATGTTCCACTTGTACCAGCTAAAGTACTACCAGACGAGCCTGCTGTACCAGAACTACCAGATGTACCCATAGTACCATTTACTCCTGAAAATCCAGATGTACCACCTGTGCCACTTGTACCACCACCAACTCCACCAACAACATCAATTAATAAATTACCACCCCCCAAATTAGTTACACTAAAATTAGAACTCATTTCTAACGTGTCAACAGAAGTATAAGTGTTTACACCACGTACTACACTAATAGTACCACCTCCACCTCCACCTGATAGTGATGATGTTGCAACTTGAATTGTATTTTGATTAGCTGCACCACCTACCCAAACATATCCTTCTCTAAGTGATGCTGTCAAAGGCCCAGCTGTACTTAATCCTCTTGCCCCAGAAACTATATTTGTTGAGAAAATTGAACCAGTTGCATTTATTGAACCGGTTACAATTAATGAACCGCTAATAATAGCAGAGCCAGTATATGGAAAATCAGAAGTTCCACCTCCACCAGCACCAAATCCTAATGCAGTAATCTGAGCTGCTCCAGAAATTAAAGTTGTTGCTTTTAATGAAGCTGTGTAAGCTTCCAATCCACTAATTTCACCTCTTATTGAACCAGTAAATGTATTCAAAGATGCAGTTGTTTGCATCAATCTATTTGTTATATTTGAATCAGCGGATACACCACTTGAACCAGCAGTACCAGAAGAACCGGTAAGTCCAGATGTACCACTTGTGCCAGCAGTTCCATTTGTACCATTTAAGCCGCTTGTACCATTTGTACCATTTACACCAGATGTTCCATTTACGCCGCTTGTACCATTTACACCACTTGTACCACTTGTACCATTTGTTCCAAAAAATGTACCATTTAAACCAGATGTACCAGCCGGTCCAGTTATAGATATTCCGGATGTACCAGACGTTCCAGATGTACCAACCCCAGATACACTATTCCATCCGATTTCACCCGTAGAAGCGTCTTGAACTAAAACTTTAGCAGAATTAACAGCATTTAAAGATGCACTTGTAATTCTTAAACTACCAGAAATTAATGCACTTCCCGTAAATTGTCCACTAAGGGTTCCTGTTAATGATGATAAGTTTGATACTGATGATGATACGGCTAAGAATGAGCCGGTCATAAAAGCGGTAAATGAGCCGGATGTTTGCTCTAATATAGTAAGGTTAGCATCCATCTCCGCCGCTGTGATTGGGCTTCCCTTTGTAAGTCTTTTAGTTATTGCCATTTTGTATTTACTTGTGAGGTTCTTTTATTATACAAGTAAATATAAATATCCAAGGAATAAAGAATAGTTAATAAATTATATTGATGGTTTGTATTTTTCCCCAGTACGCTTTTCGTAAATTTGAATTTCTTCCTCTGTAACAATACCATCTTCGTTTAAATCGGCGTCATCAAAACACTTTAATTTCAGTAATTTGGTTATTAAATAATCATCATCTAAATATAAATAAGAAATTGATTTTATACCTTTCATAGTGTATGTTCTGAATACCGATGGGTCTTTTTTATATAAAGAATCTGATTTTAATTTAGAAAAAATTGCTCCACCTTTATTAGTATCAGCAAGTAATAAACTTTCAAATTCTTCATTACCAATAGCTTTTTTTATTTGCTTACAATCTACAGATGGCCTAAATAGCCCCTTAAGCCATGCAAAAAACTTATCAGGATTTACTTCACTAAACTTAACACATGATAATTTTTTATCAGGAGAAATACCTACTAAAAATACTAAACTAGCTTCAGGCCCTCTAAAGTTTTTCTTTGTACCATCTACATACTCATATGATTCAATTTTGTAGATGTTTCTTGTTTTTAAACTTGTTTTAACTGCCGGTACTTGCTTTTTTATATATCTTTTATATAGGTTTGCATTAGCCATTTCTAAACTTTATTTAATTTAGGAATTTGCATCTTAGATGAATTTACCTTTGGTGCATTAAACGGAACAAATTGAGGTTGTTTCTTTACATAAGTATCCATTAGTTGCGTAAATCTATCATGCATATTATCCAAAGTAAAGTGTTTCAAAGTATTTTCTCTCAACCCTTTTGATTTTTCTAAGTAAGAATCATATTTGTTATATACATCATAAATCTTATTTGCAGCATTTGAGTAGTTTACAGTAAACCATTGTGCTTCTTTCATACAAAACTGGTCTGCTGCAGATTCATCTACTTGAGTTAAACTACCTTCCAATAAAACCGCATGCTCTGCTGGTAAGAAATCCATTTGACCACTCCACCCACTAGCTAATATTGGTTTACCTGTCAAAGTAAACTCAGCCATAGGTCTACCATATCCTTCACCTTTAGCAAATGAAATCATTGCTTTAACTTTTGGGTGGTGGTATAAGTTACTCATATCAGTTTCTTCCATATCCCCATGTAATAAATAAACCGATGGACACTTATCACCAAATGATTTTAATACTTCATCAATTTTTCTACGAGTTTCTTCTCTATCAATTACACTAAACCCAGCATGAGATGTTTTAACAATAAGACCAGGTCTTTTATCTGCTGGTAAATATTGGAATACCGTAGCAAATGTTTTAATTGCCATACCAATATCCTTTCTATCTTGTCCTAACGAACCCTTTAACCAATGTCCTACAATTAGAAAATTAAAATCTTCTTTTACATTTGCTAATACATCCTTACCACTACCTTTAGAGAATATTTCAGTATCAACACCTTCCAAAAGAACTTCGATTGGAGTGTTTGTTTTAATCTCACCCACAATCTGTCCAGTAGCTTGGTCTTTTTGCTGATATACAGTTCCACCTAAATTTTGTTTTGTAAAATTAGATGGTACTAAAATCAAATCCATTTTGTTAGAACCATCGATAAAATCCTTTGGTGCTATTGTAGTTTCAACACCAGCAGTTACACCAATATTATAATGCCCTTTTGGCTCAAACTCATTTGCTACTGAAACTTGCATAAAGATATCTGGCTTTTGTTCGATACCTGCAATCACTCTTTCTAACATCCATCTACCAAATTCGGATGAACCATCAACTTGGTTTTGTGGAGTATTACCCCATCGTAAAGGTATAATCTTAATATCATACTTATCCATCTTGCGTAGGGATTTCATTAAATCTCTACAATGGTCACCATAACCACTACGTGTAAAAATAGGTCCTTGAAATACTAATGTTGGTTTCATCTATATAACTTATTTAATTTTAAATACTTCGAATCTTTCTCTTGGTTTCCAATTTTCAAATGTCGATTCAATTCCATTTATTAATTGTTGAGACATGTTAGTGTGGGTTAATCCCATCTCTCCGATAAATGCTTCTCTACCTCTCAATGCGTTTGCTTTACGGACTTCTTTTGGTGTGTTGTACACTTCTTCAATTGCTTCAGCAACTTCCTCTATATCAACTCTATCATCCCAAATATAAGGTGTTGGTACTGAACCTGCTAATGCCAATGCTCTACTCCAAACAGGTCTAGCCCAAGGACCAGGCGTAGCCTTTCCTTCCCACTCTCTCCATTGGTGAAGTGAACCAATCTTAATGTAATCATCAGCTGTTAGTAATTTACCATCAACTTCAAATCCACATTGGTCTTGCAATCCACCAGTTACGTTTACAATAATTGGAGTTCCAGCCATTACCGATTCTGCAGTTGCTAATCCAAATCCTTCGTTATTAGCGATGTTGATTGTTGCATCTGCTATATTATAGTTCCAATTTAATTCATGTTGTAATCTTCTCTTTTCTGAAAATATAATATTACAATTAGGTGCCACTGCTTCAATTACTGCTGGTAAATCAGTTCCATTCTCATCGACAGGTTGTGTGTGCATTACTAATACACATTTATCAGCTTTCTCCTTACCAATTTTATCACAAAACTTTTGGAAAGCTACGATAACATCAGCGGGCTGTTTTCTACGAATATTTCGGTTACTCCAATACAACACAAAATCGTAATCTTTACCACCTAAAATTTCTTTACGATATTCAGCAGGAACTTCAGCTGGTTTATATAAATCAGTATTAATACCATGTGGTACATAACTTACTTGCCAATCTGCTTTTGGTTTCCAAGTTGGTTTAGTATCTAATGCTGATAACCTTTTAATGATACCATACGTTTGGCGAGAAATACAACCAATCCAATCACAACTCTCATAATAGTTACGATTATATAATGGGTCTGGTAAATCATCCCAAATTGCGTAGAATAAAAGAGGAACATTTTGTCTGATTTCATGCTCAATATCGTACAACCATGTCCAATAACGAGGGTCAGTAAAGTGTAAGATGGCATCAGGTTGCTCCGTATTAATTAGTTGTCTAATTAAATCTGCGTTACCATAACCATTCCAAGGAAGTATCTTTAGAGAAGCATCAGCAACTCCATAATTCTTTTGGATATCTTCACTTAAATCTAAAATTTTACCTGCTTCTGGGTGATTAATTGCGGCTCCTACTTGAAACCAATCATATTTGTGTATAGTACCTAATACCAATTCTTTAGACATTGTGGCTATACCACTTGCCATTCTCAAATCATCGGATAGTAATAGGATTTTTTTCTTTTTTGCCATAACTTATTTTTCATTAAAATTGTGAACCTGATATTTGTAATTGTAAGTATTCATTCATTTCTTTTCTAAAATCTTCATCTTTAACATATCTTTCTACTGTTCTATTTACGAGCTTTTGTAATGTTACATCCGAATCAAATGAAACTTTTTTAAATGATGAATACACATCTTTCAATATCTTCACAGTTGTAAGCTTTGTGTTGTCTTGAATCATTGTATTGTGTATTTAATATATTTGTATATATAAGTATATACAAAAATAAAAAAACAATGATTTTTTATTAAGTTTTTTTATGAAGCCTTTCCATCACAAATTCCTCTACTCATAAACTCACACCATTTACAATTCTTTTTGTTAGTGCCAGGTACTTTTGGGAATGGAATATCTTTAAATGTACCATCATCATTAAATACCGTATTAACGAATTCTACAAACTCATCATATACTTTTGTAACGGATGGTGCTCCATTTGCAGGGATGTGTTTAGATACATAAGGAATTGGAAATGCAGAATCTTCAGGAAGTTTTCTACGCATGATTTGATATTCTACTCTAATTTTTTGTAATGGAATATTAAATAACTCTGAATAGTATTTCTTATAAAGAAGTATTTGTGCATTTTTAAACTTATCGGCTTTTTGATATTGATTCCAACCCATTGTTGATGTTTTAAGGTCAATAATGATAATTGAATTTTCAGCCATATCTCTAAGAACAATATCAATGAATCCAATAAAATTTACACCCTCTTTGATTTTAGCGTTCAATGGAATTTCAATACCAACTAATTCGTAGCCGGATTTTGAATAAAACTTTTGCATGTTCTTTTTTAACCATGCCAATATACGTCTACCATCGCCATAGAATTCTTCTAGCTCTATTTGAGTACAAGGTGTTCCTTCGCTAAGAGATTCTTTCTCTTTAGTAAAGGCATCTTTCATTTTTTCTAAAAGAAGTTTATCTAAATTGATTTCATCAGCTTGCTTTTTAGAAACTCCATACATAACCGAAAGATAGTGTTGGATTGTTTCATGCATTCCTGTACCGAAGATTGTGTGAATGTTTCCAGAACTCTCACCCAATTTATCTATGTAATTTAATTTGTATTGTTGTGGACATGAACTCCACATACTATATTGTGAAAATGATACTTTAGCCATTATGTTGTTTTATTGTATAAAGATACGAAAAATACCCGAGTTTACCAAATTAAACTTTTAGTTTTAACTTAGTAATTTGTTTAGGGTCAGTACCATAATCTTCAGCTATTTGCTTAATGTGATTCTTACCTGAAGTTGTTTGATATAAGATATGTACATAATCTTCAGCTTCACTTAAAGATACTTCATACTTTTTTGCAACTAATTCGATTACCCATTTTTCATACTTATCAGCTGATGCTGGTTTCATATATTTTAAAAATGCTCTTGTCTTTGGAATCAATCCAATCAACGCAAGGTACATAGCTTTTGGTGGTGCCTCCTGTATATAAGGTTGTATATCTGCAACTAATTCTATCCACTCAGGCTTCATAGAAAGAAAACGGAGTATCATATAGTTACTCCATGTCTTTTTATCGGCATCTTCAAGCGTGTCCCAATACTTAGGGTCTTTTTCTTGTGTTATTGCGTTGATGTGGTCAAATAATGTTTTAGCCATATTATGCTTCTTCTTCTACTTTTAAACCCGGAGGTAATAATTCATTAAGTACTTCACCACAATCTCCACAAAGGAATAATTCTACCGGCAGTACTTCATCTTTTGGTTTACCAGTTAATAACTTTGAAATTCTACGGAATCCAAAACCTTGTACGAAAATCTCACCACCACATTTCTTACATGCAATTGCTTCCGTTTTTTCCAACGCAATTGGTTTTTCTTCTTGTCCTCCGATTGGTTGTCCACCTGCTCCTAAAATGTTAGCCATATTATATTGTATTTAAAATTTGTATAAGTGTTGATGCTGCTATAATTTCTTTATCAATTGCAACTGCTGATTTAGCAACACCATCACCCAATAGTAAAATTACTCCAGATGTATTATCACCAGCATACTCATCTACCTTATCATATAGAATTGTGTATAGGTCAGAAAAATCATTTGCTTTAGAATCGATAATAGCCTGCCTTAACTTCATATATTTATTTCTCTTATCATCGTTAGATTTTAAGATATCAATTACTTTAAGTTTGTAATCATTTTCTAATAGGTTTTGAACATCTACTTTCAATACACCTTTATTTGAATTTAATTGACAAGTATTGATAACCTTACGGATATCAGGATAACTAGCATCAATGATTGGAACTAAATCCTTAACATCAAATTCAATGTTTTCAGATTTCAAAATTTTACTCATTTGAATTGCCACATCCTTTTTAGTTGGAGGAACAATCTGAAATGATTGACATCTACTTTGAATTGGGTCAATTACTTTCTCTACATAGTTACAAGTTAAGATAAATCTACAATGCTTAGAGAATGTTTCCATTAAGTTACGCAAGATTGCCTGTGCGTTTGGAGTCATATAATCAAACTCATCCATTATGATAATTTTGAATGGTTTGAAACCCATCGATGATGCAAAGTTTTTTACTTTATTACGAACGGTATCTGCATTGTTTTCATCCGATGCGTTGATAATCATATAATCGCATTCTACCGAATTTACAATTAACTTTGCTAATGTGGTTTTTCCAGTACCAGCTTTTCCATACAATAATAAATGTGGTACATCTCCACTTTCTAAATAACCTTCTACTTTTGATTTTAGATGCTCATTACCCACATAATCTTCAAGCTTATTAGGTCTATAACGTTCCACCCAAAGTGAGTGATTATTTTCTTCTTGTTTATATTCAAACATATTTTAATTTTTTATTTTCCAGTTGAACCAAAACCACCTTCACCTCTTTCTGAATTTGAAAGTTCTTCTACTTCTTCGAATTCTATGTGTGGATGTGGAATAATCATAATTTGTGCAATTCTATCACCTACTTTATAATATTCATTTGGTTGTATTTCATTAACCTTCATTTCATCATACATACCTTCACCACCAAATATTTTGTTAAAGGTAGCTTGTATCTCACCTCTATATCCACTATCAATCACACCAACCGAATTACTTAATTGCAAACCAGTCTTTCTGATTGATGAACGAGGGAATACCAATCCGACAAATCCATCTCTAATTTCCATAGCCAATCCCGTACCATAGGTTATTTGTTCAGGTGTATCTTTGATTATTTCAGTTGCTACTAAATCCATACCAGCATCACCCTCTTTGGCGTAGGTTGGAATCACTGCATTAGGTTTAAGCTTCTTTATTTTCACTTGCATTTTCAATAGTTTTAAAAGATTCTCTTTGCTTTTCTCTCATTTCTCTACCTTCATCGGTAAGTTCTCTAGCAAATAATTTAAATAGTTTACCAGTTTTTCCATTTTGGAAAGTTATGTATGAATTTTCAACGTTAGTAATTGTAAAAATTACTTTAGGGTCTTCATTTTTATTCAAATCATTATCTGTCCAAGCAAATATTTGAGGTTCATCTTCATCAAATTGAAAACACCATTCGCATTCTTCATACTTTTTTTGTGATATACTTACATTAGTTTCATCAAACGCAAGTACTTCTTCTTTTTTTGTTTTTTTACTTTTTGCCATAATTTTATTTTTTATCTTCCTACTTCTGATAGGTATTTAGCTTTCATTTCTTCCCAACTAATTCCAATAGCATCTATGTAAAATAAGTGTTCAGGTTTAATTCTTCCCTCATCATGTAGTTTTGTATATCTACTGATTGCATGTTTCTTCCACCATTTGTTGATGTATTCAGTACCTTGCTTAAACTTATCTTTGATGATTAGTTTATCTTCGGTAATTTCGTTACGAAGGAATTCACATCCGTTTTCATACATCATAGCCATATATACACCTCTCTTAAATCCATGATGGTATTCGTTTGCTTTGATACTACACTCTTTGAAAATCTTTCCTAATATTTTTTGTTTGATACCACTAACAGGTCCGTTAGCTTCATATCCCATATTAGCACCATTACGAGCTCTTTCTCTAGTGATATTTTCGTCATACCACTCTGAATGATTTTCTTTAATCCATTGATGCCAAGGGTCATAGAATTTATCATCCGGCTTCATACTAATCTTACCAGCAGATTCTCCAAGTGTTTTGAAAAGTGGAATACCATTATATTGGGAATGGATACCATATAAAGATGTTGTACCCACTGCAATTAATACGTTCTTATATTTCTCCTTCCAATAGTTTCTAACTTCAGGAACAGTAGTCATCATAGCAATTAACTTACCACCTAAGAAGTTATAACCTAATGGCTGAGTACATACAATAGTAGAAGCGATAGTAGTGTTGTTCAACTTACCATCAACAAATTTATTATCTTTAGTCCAACCAATGAAGTTATCTCTAACTGCCATAGCGGTAACATCAGATGCTAATGAAATTTGTCCTAATAGTTTTCCGCTTGTTCTATCCTTTACATTAATCTTTACATTACGGCCAGGGTTTGCTGTAAAATCCATTGTGTGAATCATACGTCTTACCGCTGCCCACTTAGTAGATTCTTTCGGGTCCTCTACGATTTCAACATAAGGGTCTAACGCTTCAATTTCTTTTATCGTTAGCTCCTTATTGTTGATATCGGTTGGTTTCCATTGAGAGTCATAATACGATGCTATTTGGGCTTTAGCCTGAATCATAGATGGTTCTTGCAACTCCACCCACTTTTTGTATAGTGTTTGTTCTTGCACAGACATCGTCATAAGATAATCCATATTCTCAATTAACTTTGCTTTTTCAGTATCAAAGTCAAAGACAGGTTTTTGTGGTTCAGTATCCCAAAAGCTCATATTATAATTATTTAATTTCTACTAAGTAATAGTTTGAAGTGTAATCACCATCTACGAATGATACATGCGATAATCCTTTAGATGAGATTTTTAATGAAGATGATTTTGAACCTTTGTTAGCCGTTAAGATAGCCTTCAAATATTTTGCAGAGAATGCAATTGGTTCGATATCATCGTTACATTTACAATCAACAGTGATTGAAATTCGGTTTGAGTTAATAGAAGAATATCCTAAAATAACTTCACCACTTCCACCCTTACAAGTAAATGTAAATGTATCTGCATCAGATAATGCACCTTTTGATTTAATGAACTTATTGATGAAATCATCGTTAAGTGTAATTTCTGCATCAAATGGTGGTAATGCTTTCAAATCAGGTACCGCAGGAATCACCGATGGTGCTGCCAACATATATTGTACCTTAGTTCCTTTATCAGAGAACTTAACTGCTCCAGTTGTTTCTTCAACTGAAATTGCCTCATCTAATACACTCAATAATCCTTTCAATTGAGATGTAGTGTAGATACCAAATTCACCATTAGGGAAATCGGTTTCAGCTACCGTAACATCACCTAACAAGGTTTTGTCATCAGAAATCATTCTTACAGATAGATTACTATCATCAGATTTAATCATAACGGATTCAATCTCACCGCCAAGGTTGTAACGATTGATAAAGCCATCAAATTTACTTTTGTTCATAACGAATTTAATTTTAATTTATTTAAAGTTTATAATACACAAATATACGAAAAATACCCGAATCTACCAAATATTTTTAGAAAGAAAAGAATTGTTCAGCGGTTTTTTGAGAAGAAAGTACTGCACCCCATCCCAAAGCCCCATAAAAGTCCTCCAGTTTCTTCAATAATTCCCTTTCGAAGATTTTATCATAATCAATATAGGTTCTTACCAAGTCCATTATTTCTTCAGGATCATCATATCCTTTGAAAGCAACTGCATCCAATCCAAATGGATTTTGTTTCAGATATACCCACTTAACTTTATCACCATCTCTCATAGGAGCGTGCTTAGATGGACACTTATAATGTACCAATAATTGATTATGTGCAATTGCCGCTTTAACGTGTGCAGGAGTTCCTGCGTTAAATTGAAACATTGCTCTATTATCTTTTTTCTTTGGAATATACTTTGATATCTCTTTTACCGCAGAGTTCTTAGCTATACTAACAACATTCATTGTAGAAAGTGATTTTTTGAAATCATAAATTCTATCAGTTAATGTCATCTCACTATCACCTCTAAGAATTGAAATAAGAATCTCACTCATAAACTTACGGAATTCTGCTGGGTATGATGAACGAACCACGTCTAATCCTTTCACATCCAATCTATCCATAGGAATACCATTCTCCGCAATAATCCATTGAGCGTATCGTTTCTTAGCAATCCAAATACCACTTCGAGATACGAACTCTTTCTTAATTTGGAATCTATGTTTTTCTTTTGCTACGTTGAATACTCTTTCAGCTAATACATCATAAAAACTATTTAGATAATCTTGCGTTTCACCAGCAATAGCATCCACTTTTAGTGCTATTGATTTATCATCTTCAGTTCTCCAATCAGGATATCTTTTATCTAATAATGGTACTGCTGAAAAGAATACTGAATCCGTATCGATATAGATATTGAAGTCCTCTCCCTTAGTTCCTAACTCTTTATTGTATTTAATGTTTACCATTTCCGCAGTTGATTTAATTACCGTCTGTCCAGTTAATGTTACAGCTTCAGCGTTATCAACATCATAGAAACGAAATGCAGGTAATCCTAATACCCCATACAAAGAGTTCAATAAGATTTTTTGTACAATCTGTCTTTTCTTATAGAATGCATATTTTTCTTTATCACCTTCCTCACCATACTTCTTCTCTAATTTACGGAATTCCACACGTTGTGCGAACCACAAATCTAAGATATCAGGAATACAACCTACTTTTGATGTGGTATAAAGTACACCATTAGATGATACCGCATATTTACTTTCATCTAATAGTTTTCTAAGGTTTTCTTTTGTAATAGTTTTTTCACCAATGTTAAAAGTATCAATTTCACCTTTCATAAACTTTTGTGCATCCCAATTTGAAATTTTAGCTACTTTAGTTTCTGGTGAAATGTTTGTAGTCATAATGATTGATGGATACAGTGAAGTTAAATCCAAGTCATATATCCAATCATACTTACCAACGATAGGTGCTTTAACATAAGCTCCAATGAACTTCTCTTGCTCATTATCTCTCAATGCCTGCATCATCTCTTGCCTATCCGCAGGTTTGTTAGGTGCTACAATGTTTTTACGTTTAAGATAACATAAAAGTGCACCCTCTAAGAACTTTGATGAATACACAAAATCTTCATAAGGTACATGTCCAGCGTGACAGATACCTCTACATAAATCTACAAATTGTAATTTACGTTCCATATCAACCACCAATTGTACGTCCACTAAGTTATACTCAATAAACTTTTCAATATCGGTTTTAAATAACTCATCCAAATTACCTGAATACTCAACCTTACCTCTACCTAATTCTTTCATAGCTACCGTATCTAAACGATAGTTATCCAATTCAACGTAGGTATAAGATTTGTATAATCCGATATAATCCAAATAAGATACACCAGCCATAAAGAATCTCTTACGATATGGTGACCAAAAACATTCACCAATTGGAGATAATCTATTAGCATGTTTAACACCTAATATTCTTTTAATACGATTGTACAAATACGGAGTATCGAAATAATCAATGTTCCATCCCGTTACAATCGTAGGGTTGATATATTCGTATAGTGAAAGATACTTCATACACATATCCCTTTCATCTCTAAAAGGAATTACAGTACGATTACCATTGGTACTTTCCTTCATATTACCAGCCTTGTCCATAATCAGAACCCAATAATGGTCAGTAGCTGAATCATGCAAACCTATCGCTGTAAGTTCGTTCTCCGCTTTCTCAACATCAGGCAAACCCGTATCCATTTCACACTCAATATCGTATGTAAGGATAACATGTCCATCCGATGGAATATCGGAATCCGTATATGTGTCAACTAATATACGAGTTGTTTCAGGTACATCCGATTCAAATAAATCAGGATCATCTTTTTTAAATTTGAAAATCTTACTAAGCTTATCACCATACAAAGAAGTATATTCTCCGTTTTGGCTTCGTTCATAAGCATATCTTGTATATGGAAATGAACGATAACCTAATTTATCATCCCAAATGTGTACTAAATTTTTTTCTCTTTGATAATAACAGTTTTGATACATATTAATCTATAAATGTTCTTGCCATATTAATAAAATTGTTTTCAATATCCCAACTCTTTAATGAGTTTTCCCATAGTAATGCTTTGGCAATAGCACTTACATCAGGTCTTTCAATTGTTTCATCCAATAAACCAATTACCTTTTCTTTAAACTCAGCTTTACCATCGTAAAGAAGTGGATAATCTTTACCAACCATTTCAGGATAACACAATCCATTTGGTAATAAATATGGTACACCTCTACTCAATCCATCAGTTGTACTCATACTCCACGCAGAATATGTTTGGAAACAACCTACACCAAAGTGAGCTTGCGATAATTGATTCATATACACACTTCTATCAGCATGTCCAATATATTTTGTATATGGCTTCTTCATATCTTTTAAACTAGTCCACACTTCAAAGTCTTGTCTCTCACTCCAAAGTTCATCCATAGTTTCAAAGAACCACTCTGAACCTGTATAGATTCCTTCTCTATGATTGAATACAATTGTTTTCTTTTTATATTCATTTGGTTCTACAAATTCATCCGTACCCAAATACCAAGGTTGAATAATGGTATCTAGCTTTTCAATAATATGAGGTTGGAAATCTTCGGCTGCTCTTTTAAGAACTAAATCTTTAACCCATTGTGAGTTTACACCACATACTTTCATATCCAACATACCCCTAATGTTTCTCCAAAATGAATTATCATCTCTTGCTCCATTATCTTTTATTTCCCACCAATGACAGTAACCAATAATAGGTTGTGTTTTATTATAGATACGAGTAATTTTATATTCGTGAGTCCATTCAGGTAAATGTGACCATATTAAATTGAATTGTTCTTTTTCAACCAATCTACTAAAAAATTTATATGGATAATCAACTCTCATCTTAGGAGGAAAGCAATCTAAACTATCCATTCTACGAAGTGATACATTTGGATATTCAAATTGATTGATAATGCCAGGATGGTTATTCATATCTGGATATGGTAATATAAATTCCCACTCCTTACCAATTTTAGTGTTATCTAAAAACGCTTTGAATACAAGCAGAAATGAATCTCTATTTATATCTTTGTTAGAACCAAAGTTTGTGTAATTTGGAATTACTAATACTTTCATTTATTTTTTATTTTTCTTTTGTTTGTAATACGAATCGTTTGAAATTTTGTAATATCTTCTATTAAGAATTTTCCAAACCTGCGAAGCAGTGCATGTTGGGCCGGGATAATGAAATATTAATGGATATGTATCAGTCAATCTATTAAATATTTCTTCTTTAGTATATACTAAATCAAAGTTATTACTTCTGCCATAGTCTTCATCCCAAATACATTGGAATATTTCACAATTATAATCTATTGTAAATCTATCTCCATATTCACCACTTAAAAATATTTCTTGAAGTAGGTATTGGTCATCATTTATTTTACAATTTTCATATAATTCCAAACACTTATCTACCACTTCTATTAGTAATTTTTTACTACCAATTACACAACCAGAGTTTAAATATTTATATTTTTTGTCTTGGTGCGGATGTAGTGGTGCAAAGTCTTTTTCTGGAAAGCAATTTGTTTCTCCATTAAACACAATAGAATCTTTATTGAATTTTTTTATGAATGTATTGTAAATTGTTTTAGAATCTGACATATATAGTACATCACGAGAATCGGTTAAGCAAACCAATTCCGTTTCAACAATGGGAAGGTATTCTTTTAGAATTTTAAATTTAGTAATAAATCCTTCCCATTTATGTCCTCTACCAATTATGTTTAAATCAATATTATTGATTCTAGCACTATCAATTAAGTCTTTTTCTATGTTAGTATGAGTATCTGTCTCAATACTTAAAAAATGGATTTTTTTCATATAGTTTACTATTTTTATGATACTCTACATATTTCTTTGCACGGGATTCTAATACCACACCCATTCCCATTGCCATTTCATATATCAACAAATCATCTCCCAAAATAGAAAATGATTTGTTGATTTGATATGAATATTTTTTACAAGTTGGTATTATTAATACCATTCTTTGATTATTTGCTTTACATTCTTCGGCAATAACAGTAATCCAACCATCTTTAAATGATGGAGTATGATATACTATTTCACTTTTTGTTTTATCAAATTTCATTAATTAAATCTTTCATTTAGTTTCTTAGCGTCTGCTATAACCTCTATCATATCGTTATTAATAAAATAGTCTTTTTTATTATTAACAATTTCAAGGTTTACTTTAGAGTACCATTTCCAATATCCAATCGTATCGGTAATGTGGTCAACATTGTGATATGACCTGTTATGATGTTTTTCCTGAATAAAACAGTTATCAATTGTAAAATCTCCAGTTGTTTGAAGTTTGTGACCCAAATCAAAACCGGCTCTACTTCGTTGTAAATCTTCGAAATCTATTTGTGTTGTTTCCAAAGTATCACCATTGTAGTTAGGTAATGTAAGTTTAACAACACTAAATTTTGTCTGTCCATTTAAGTGCTGTTTAATATCTTCTAATAGATATTCATATACTTCTTGCTCTGTCATTTTAATATCCGATGTACTTTGCTTCATCATTTCATCATAAACATGCCCTATTGTATAAATAACACGTGCGGATGATTTCTTAGCAACTCCAGGAAAATATGTACCGGCTTCACAAATAGATTCAATTCGTTTGTATAAATTATTGCAAAAATCTTTAACTATTCTTTCAATATGAGCAGGTGATGTTCTACCTTTGTTACCCTTACTTATTATTAAACGTCTACATGCGATAAGAGCAGCTCCACCATAACTTATATGTAAAATATTAGTGTGTTTTAAATTTTCTAAATCCCTATTTGGAGATGTGTATTTTTTTACTAATTTATCAATTTTATCTTTTAAAGTTTTCCAATGTGGTTGCTCTATAATAGCTTTATATTCTGATTTATATTTCTCAAATTGTTTTTTTGTAATTTTTAAATCATACAAATTTTTATATTGTGATGTTAATGCCGATTCCGTTTCTTTTTCTAATTTAGATGCAACATCATCTAATGTTTGTGTACTAGCATCAATTGATACTAAACTCAATGGAACTATAATAGAACCCTCACTTAACTTTTTACAATAGTCTGTAATAGAATTGGCCATTAATGGATAGTTACTCTTTTTATCATAATCGCCATTAAATGTACTATCTTGCTCAAACAAAGATATTAGTTTTTCATATTCCAACTTAGAATCTATATATTCCGAATTATTATCTTTATCAAAACAATACGCCCAAAAATTAAGCCAAGCTAATTGAGCATCCATCCACTTATTATTGATATTGTTAATTTGAAGGATTTCTCTAATATGAGTAGGAATACTTTCTTTCTTAACTTCAATTGATAAATCAGTTTTATTTAAATTAAAACTAAAATCAGGAACAGAATCACATATTTCTTGCAAAGATACAAGTCTTTTTGTTTTATCAACAATACCGGAACTCATCATTTCACTATCAGTTTGTGTAATGAAGTTTTTAACATCTGTTAATATTTCAAGAGCCTTTATTCTATCAGATGTTTTATTCTGAGCTGCTTCTAAATATTTTATTTCATTTATTACAATTTCTTCAAGTTCAGAAGTTTTCCACATTTTCTCATTATATAAACAGCAAGTTATTTCTAAAATATGCCCTCTGTCTTTTAATAAGAAATTTTTAATAGGTGATATTGTATCTATTAAATAACTGATTGGTATTTGGTTTATTGATGCAAGTCCCGTACCCAACCTCATCACATATCCCAACTTACTAGCTCTAACAGATGGATTATCAAAATTAGGATGCCTATTCCAAGAGGAATTAAATATGTGTGCAACTAAATTTTTATAAGATGTATGCCCTCTATATAAAGGTCTTATATCTTCAAGACTTGAAATGAATATTCTTTTCTTTATAGGATTCTCAAAGAATGAGATAAGTTCTTCAATAAGTGCCTTTGCTTGTTTGTTTAAATTTTGTGACATTTTTATGTGTTTTATGATTTTAAATTTTGTTTATATACAAATATACGAAAAATATCCGAATCTACCAAGCATTTTGAATACTATTTTATGGGGGCTTTCTAACTAATTGATTATCAATAAGTTATATATTACCAAAAATTGGCGGCACCTTCAGGTGCTTCATATGTAGTTAGGTGATGTACCACTTCTGTGTTGTATGAAGCCGTATCTTTTGGATAGGGTCTGATTTCGTGTTTCAATCGTTTCATCAAATCCTTCTTCTCTTTTTTATCTTGCGCAAGTATCTGAACATATCTATGCTTTGGTGGTTCTTCCCTTCTCCAAAACTCTTTATATCCTTGCTTACCTATTTCTAATTTTAAATGGTCTAAGTTACCACTACCCCACATTGAAAATACTGTCCTACTATGAATCCATTGATATGGGTCTTTGTGTAATGA
>JACCDU010230224.1_pt1 | contig 74384 bp, 86 predicted proteins | sample 7446081 | NCBI WGS metagenome assembly JACCDU01 (sample SAMN15323447, study PRJNA562643) | freshwater metagenome | isolation source: river surface water | place: USA:Blue River Watershed | collected 2017-08-17 | reverse complement strand
TACAACAATATAGGTATTGATGTCGTCTGGATCTGTCCCACCCTTTGCACGAGCAATGTGGATCTGATTAATCAGCTTGTCGTTAATTTTAATATCAATATGCAGGGGCATCTACCCAGTCTCCCTTGTATGTATAGTTTAGTCCTAGATCTGGTGTGTATACACAAATTTCATCAGGCTCCAGGTATTTGGTTTGCTTATCAGATGTGATAAGAAACATACGGGTACCCTCAGGTATTGCAGTCTCTGCATCCATGTTTTTCATTAGATTGATAAATGTATCACGCTTAGCCATTACGAACATACATATATTTTACCCAAATACCCAGCCAAAGTCAAGCCTGTGATATAATTGTTACATGGCAGCTAAAAAAGGAAAAGGCTCTGGCGTTAGAAACTCTGACCGTCAAAACGGTAAGGCTAACAAGAAGAAGCCTAAGATGTTTGATCCAGTAAAGCGTAGACTAGTCTCAGCTTAAGTGGCATTGACATTCACAAGCGATATCTGGAAAGCTTGGCAATACTTTTATGCATTGTTTATGATAGTCAGTACTGCACCAACCAAACATAGTAATCTTTTCTCTTGCCATTCACCCATTATAGAGGTATAATCTATCCCATGTCAAATAATAAAATGAAGTATGTCATCTTCCCAGACGGTAACTATCTGGTAACTGTTGAGGATTACGATGGCAAGCCATATACCTTCGAAGTTTCTGGGGCAGCGATTGCCGCACACCTAAGAACAGAAGCACTCTTGACAAGAGAGTGGGATGAGCAGTACAATGATGTAATGAATGGAGATTTAAATGAACTATGATGTTGATACACAAAAGATAATGCAGTATGCTGTAGAAGATCTACAAAAGTTTATGGCTACAGCAGGCAAAGACACAACAGAGTCAAGCCTCTTGGCTTGGCAGCAGGGATATATTGCTGGAGTTAATCGTGCAATTAGCTTTGAGAGCGAACAATCGGTAGAAGAGTATGAGTAGAGAATACAAGCGTCAAGCTGTCAAAGAGATTAGGTCTATTGTAAATAAAGCAAAGACCGCAATGTACAAGTGGATTATCGACCTTGGCTACGAGCCTACAGACGGGGAAGTAAAAGCTTGGCAAGCAGGTTACCTGGCTGGACTAAATCATAAAGACGATTAGTCTTCGTAGCTGGCTTCAATGAATGGGTATGTCTCTTGGCATTCGTGGCAGTAGTGAGTATATTCCTTAACTACTGGTCCACCAAGAACGATAGCGTCTTCACGAGCTAGCATGATTTCTTCAATGGTTGGGTGTCCATACCAAATCGGTACCATTTCGTATTGATTACATATTGGGCAGATCATTAGTATATTTTATCATACAAATGAAGATATAATTGATTAATGATACCCCTTTTCTGGAAATGTCCTAGATGTGCTGTAGTGTTACGTGCGGATCAGACTGACGAGATGTGGGTTAGTATTAGCTTTCACAACTGTGATACAATATAGCTATGGCAGAACACGCAATCGTTACTCTATCTAGCACTACCCCAACCAGACTTACTCCAAGTGGCATACACTCTGGTATGGACATCACAATCCAAAACATAAACACTGATGGCTTTGTTTATATTGGTGCAGAAGATGTCAGCACAACTAATTATGGATACAGACTATCTGTAGAGAATGCTTTTTCTCTAGAGCTTCCTGGCAAAGATGCAATCTACGCTGTGGCTGATGCAACTGGTGCCCAAGTTGCTGTCCTTAAGACTAACTTGGAGAAGGGTTCATGAGTAGGTTTACCACTATTTATGGAGCATCAAGCAAGACTAGGCATCTAGTTAAGAATGGGACAACCCCAATAACTAAAGGGACACCAGTCTATATTACTGGTGCAAACGGAACTAACATGATCGTGGGCATTGCGTCCAACAGCTCTGAGGCAACATCTAGCAAGACTATTGGAATTGTTGAGCAGAACATGGCAGCAAATGCTTTTGGCTATGTTGTTACAGAAGGCCTGATTTCTAATATAAACACTAATGGTGCATCAGCAGGAGATCCAGTTTGGCTTGGTGTCAATGGTGCAAAGATTTATGGTCTGGCAGGAAAGCCTTATGCTCCTGCTCACTTGGTCTACCTTGGCGTTGTAACTCGTGCCAATGCTAACACTGGAGAAATGTTTGTTCACATTCAAAATGGATTTGAGATGAATGAGATGCACGACGTAAAGATTACAAATCCACAAGATGGTCAGGTTCTAAAATACCAGGCATCCACTGGGCTATGGATTAACTCCAACCCATAAACGTTATTACTTTGTAATATTTTTCTTGACTTTCTATTTAATACTTTCGTATAATAGAACTTACATTTAACTTAAGAAGGAGAGTCTTTATGACTACAGTTTATACCAAGCCTGCCTGTGTGCAGTGCGACATGACCAAGCGATACATGGATAAGAATGGGATTGCCTACACTACCGTTGACATTACCCAGGACCCAGATGCTCTGGACATGATCCTTGGTATGGGATTCTCCTCAGCACCAGTTGTCATCTCTGAGAAGGGCAACTGGGCAGGGTTTCAGCCAGATAAGATTAATCTTCTAGCTGCTTGACAATCATACCTGTTAACGGTATAATCTTCTAATGGGTCAATTTGAATACACTGTTCCGCTATCTCCTGTGAAGCCACATGAGATAGAGCAGTTAGCCAAAGATTATATGGAAAAGAAAAAGAGAGAGACGGAAGAAAAAGAAGATGATAAAGTATGAGTTTGACACTTTAGTTCTTGACTCCAGCCACAATAAGGAAGACCAGAAGGCTATCGATGCCTTTGTGGAAAGCAAGCTGTCAAAAGAAAGGCAGCGTATCCTTGAGGACCTGGAGAATTACACCAATGGATATGATACGCTAAGCATTGCTAAGTTTAAGCTAAGAGAAATTATTACAGGGAAGGCATACTAATGAAACTAATTCCACTAGAGGATAAGGTTATTGTTAAACCTATCATTGAGGAAGAAACAACTACGTCTTCTGGATTCATTATCCAGAGAAGCAACGACGAGAAGCCTTCAGAGGGCATTGTAGAGGCAGTAGGACCTGGCATTGTGTTTGCCAATGGTACCAGGCTAGAAATTGATTTGAAGCCAGGTGACAAGGTAACCTACTCAAAGTACAGCGGTACTGAGGTAGAGGGATTCCTGATCCTGCCTTACAAGGATATCTTTGCTGTGATTGAGGATAGCAATGACTGAGCATCTCAGTATGTTTAAGCATCTTGCATCGCCATATTACGATGGTGCACTAGAAGTTCTTGTAAAGAAGCAAGCTGACTACGGTCCAAAGAACATTGCACTAGCCCCAGGAGGCCCACTGAACGGACTTCGTGTCCGTATGCATGATAAGATGTCCCGTATTAATCATCTGATTGATAACGGTGCAACACCAGAGAATGAGAGTCTAAGGGATAGCTTCTTGGATATGCTCAACTATAGCGTAATTGCAATGATGGTATTAGATGGAGATTGGCCAACAGAATGACAACAATTGTAAAAATCCTGCCAGAGGCAGAGAAGGTATTAGATGAAGGTTACGTACGTCTTGTGGATACTCTTGGGGACGATCTTAGTGTGGTTAACGCTGCAAGAGTTTCTTACGATAAAGAGAGTACTGAGTTCACTGAGCGTGACGCTAAACTCGTAAAGTTCTTGCTACGTGAGAAGCATACTAGTCCTTTTAGACATGCTGCACTTACTTTCGAAGTCTATGCCCCACTTTTTGTGGCACGACAGTGGTGGAAGTATGCGGTAGCATCTAGCCATGTAGACGATCAGAATGGCTGGAATGAATCATCTAGGCGTTATATTACTGAGGATGAGAAGTTCTACATCCCACTACCAGAACAGTGGCGTAGCAAGCCTGAGAATAGCAAGCAAGGCTCTGGTGAACCAGTAGACGTAGAGATTGGTCAGAAGTATTTTGACATGCTCTGTGAAGCTGTTGTGCAGGGTACAGAGGCATACCACCAGGCAATGGATGATGGTATTGCTCCAGAGATTGCACGACTATTCTTACCTGCTTATGGGATGTACGTACGTTGGCGTTGGACTGTTTCCCTACAGGGTGTGCTTACATTCCTAGATCAACGTATTGAGCATGATGCTCAGTGGGAAATCCAGGAGTATGCCAAGGCAGTTCTTAAACTAACTAAAGAAGCATTCCCAGAAACTATTGGAATGCTATACGAAGAGTAATCTTCAGGGGTGATAGCTCAGCAGGTTAGAGCAAACGACTCATAATCGTTCGGTCCTGGGTTCAAGTCCCAGTCACCCTACACAGACCATCCAGTGGCAATTAGATCTAGCAGTAGGTCTTTCTTTGTATAATCTTGCCTTGAAACCTGTCTATACAATGCAACAGCGTCTCCACCACCAATGATAACTTTTGGTATGTTTAAATATTTTAATTGATACCCAGCTACGTGGTGGGCAAAGTATGATAACCATAGATCTTCTACTGCTATAGCTCCTTCTGGAGGATGTAGAATGGCTTCGTTTAAAAATACCCTGGCATCTATGATAGACACTGCTGTGCCGCAATATCTAATTCCTGGATCGTCTTCGTAAACCCTTGTCCGCTGCTTGTAGTAGTCTACACCACCATTCAAAAATTTCCAGGTATAGTTTGACTTATAGGTCTTTTCCTCAAACTGTTCTATTGCTAATTCAACATAATTCTTGGGAATCCGAATGTCATCATCTAGAAACATTATGGCATCAAACCCTTGCTTTGCAAGTTCATGAGCGATCGTTATCCTTCTGAAGGCAAGCTTATCATTACTATCTAATCTAAGATTTATGTCTAGATCTTTGAATTGTGAAACATACTTAGTTAGCTTATCGTGAATCTCTGGATTAGAATTTGAAACTACGACATGAAATCCCTCCATGGTTTGATCACTTAGGTCCTTTAGATTAGCAAGTGTGCCCTCAGGTCTTTTCCAGGCAAGAAGAATTAATGCAAGCCTCATATGGAGTGTCTCTTATCTACAACTGAATGATATTTAGATATGGAAAAATTAGTATTAAGCTTATTATAGTTATCCTGGTAAAACATTGGCCTATCAAGTGCGTATACGTTAAAGAACTTCATTGTTGATGCCCTGGCCTTATCCTGATTATCCTGGATATCCATCATAGCTTTTGTTGCATTTGTTAGGAATGCTGGGTAGGTATTGTTTAGGTACAAAATTGCATGGGCACCAAGCATGTTGTATAGCCTATAAAGATTTTCATCGTATACCTCAGCACTGATTCTGCGAAAACCCTTACCATGATATAGCCCATACTTAGATACCCCAAGATAGACTGCATCAGCATCGTCAGGTATATCAAACTCTTTTGTGTAGCCGTAGTTAACGTTAATATCATCCTCTACCACAATGACTGGCATATCATGCCCTGACAAGATCTGTAGTAGGGCATTGTGAGAAGTGGCACATCCTAGCTTTGGAGTGTCTATCTGATACCCTGGGAACCTTCTTATGTCTTTGAATCCAATGTGCTTCAACACGGAGGTTGCTGAAGCCAACTTATCTACATCTTTATCTAGATTAATAATGTATACGGGAATATCTGTTAAATTAATTTTCATTTGTACAATTATATCATTTACACCATGGTACAATAGTATCGTATGGTCAAGTCAGCCAAACAGAAAAAAGAATTACATAAAACTTTAGAAGAGTTGCATCTCTATAAAGAGAAGCATGGCTGTGCTGATTGCAGAAACCATTATCCACACTACGTCCTGGAATTTGATCACAAGCCTGAGTACCAAAAGATTGATGTTGTCTACAGAGTATTACGAACCTATGGTCCAGAGGCCGCATGGCTTGAGGTTGGCAAGTGTGATGTAGTGTGTGCCAACTGCCATAAGATTAGAACCTATCAGAGAGAACAAGAGTATGGATCTTGAAAGTCAAATTAGACAAATACTTTTTGACATGGGCAAGAATATTAAATTTCACAGAATAGACATTAATAACTCCGTAATGGAGATTGACTATGAAAAATATGTAAAACTCATTTTAGGGGCTATAGATAGTACCCCTAAAGATTTAGAATAGCTCTGTGAGCCTCTGAGCCTTTGTGTAGTCCTTGCCAAAGTCTGCAAACAATGCCTTGTTCTTTTCACTTTCAACAATTCTACGTGACCAAGAGAATCCAGCGTCTCCACCCCAAGCAAGCCACATGATGTATCCGTTAGATGGGTTGGCTGTGTTTCCCCAGTCCTTTCCCTTCTTGTCTACCTCATGGCGTGAGAAGTAAGAGTACATCCTCTTTACTGTACTGAGCGAGAGTGTCTCTCCATTAGCCAGTTGTCTAGCTCTAGTCCATCCAACAGCAGTTCCTGCACCCGTGGCTTTTCCGTCCTCTTTGAACTTAATAGCACGACGAGCAGCAGACCTGGCACCAGCAGGAGGAGAATAGCCCTCAGCCTTTTCCATACCAGACGCATAATAATCCTCTTCTGTCATTAGTGGGTCAATCTTAATAGACATGTTTGCTTTTAGTCCAACAAACTTATCAGTCTCTTCCCAGTATCCTTCTTCGTCCTGCTCAAAAATTCTAATAAGAATTGCAGGATCCTCTGCGGTAGCTTCGATGGTCATCTCAGATCCTGGGACACCAAGCATACCTTCACGCATTACGTGAACGATCTGACCAACATAAACCTCTTCGTCAGAAACTCCTAGGGCATAATCTCCCTCATTAAAATCTGCCTTTGCCATGTCTGGGCAGCAGCCTACAGCATCCTTAGACACTGGAACACAGTTTGGAACCATGCGACCACCAGAGCCTGGCTTCATGCCACGCATTACGTAGCCTTCCCAGCAAGGTGCAGCCTTATCCACATTTCCTTCAGAAACGTTAATAGCATAGATCTGATTGGCTGCTTCTTCTCTAGTGTTGTGACAGCCCATTACGGTACCGTCATCTTTTAGTGCAGGGTATCCTGAGCAACCATAGGATCCCTTAGCTCCGACATGATATGGCATACATATATTATAGCACGAGAAATCCCCACACAGCGACCGATGGCGTTGCCCAGCATAAAATGGTAACTAATCATCCTAAGGTAATGAACAAACCTTGCCCTGTGTGGGGACTCTTTAATTATATCACTATTCGATAGTAATTGTCTTTGGCTTCTTCTCGTCAGGAACCTTCTTGGTTAGCCCAATAGAAAGAATACCGTCTTCCATACCTGCCCAATCTACCTCAAAGTATTCTGGTAGGCTGAATGAACGGCTAAACTTTCGTGTAGCGATTCCCTTGTGAACATAGCCAGCACCATCCTCAAACTCAGGTTCTGGTGCCTTGCCAGAGATCTTGAGGATACCGTTATCAACTACGATATCAATGTCTGGCTTCTTGAATCCAGCTACCGCAAACTGCAGGCTATACTCATTATCATTAAACTTGATAATGTTGTATGGTGGGTAGTTGGTTGTATGAGTTGTTGCGAATGCCTTATCAAATTCCTGAACAAGGCTTCCAATGCCGAGAGAACTAAAAAAATCTAGATCTCTTCCTGCGTGTGGTGTACGTGTGTATACCATATGTATCATCTCCTTATGTTAAGCGAGTTAATTGCCCCCAATTGGCAGGCATATATATTATAGCAAAAGAAAAGACGGACTGCAAGAGCAATCCGTCTAATCTATATTAAGTTATTTACTTTTTAGTCGTTGGCTTCTTAGCCGCTGGCTTCTTCGCTGCAGGCTTTGCAGCTGGCTTGGCTGGTGCACTTTTGGCTTCAGCTGCTGCAGTCTCAATCTTTTTTGAAACCTCTACAGCTACAACCTCTGCAACCTTACCAAAAGCTGGATCCTTAGTGTTAAGGTATCGTAGCAAGGTAGGAATTGCAGCTGCCCACACACCGTTAAGAACGGTTAGCCACTCTGAAGCACCTAGATCAAGTGGTGATGCTACTCCAGAGTTTGCCATTGCTGCAGTTACAAGTGCCAGGACAACACCCAGCAGGTTACGTAGATATGATTCAATCATAGCCTTATTCATTTTGTTCCTCCTATTTAAGAACATTTTTCTTATTTGTAAATTAGGGGTGTACAACACTACCCCTTGTTTTTGTTTTCCGATTCTGGGACCTCTGGTAGATGAGCAAACAGTTCCATACGGGCTGTAATGATCTCATCCTGGTTCCCATTTTCGATTGCTGCCAAGTATTGACTGATTGTTTTTTGTACATTCTCAATATACTCAAAAGCAGCTTCACGTGACTCAGAAAGAAACTTAATGAATCCCTCGTTTGCCTCGTTAGAAGTTTCCAAGATAATGTTATCTATCTTGTCTAGCAAAACTTCTTTGTCAACCAACAGTTGTGCGATTACCTTAATCATGTTACCAAACTTAATGTAGTAAACTACAGTGCCAGTAATTCCGATAAGGCATAGAATGGATAGCACGATAATGAGTATTGACTCTATCATTGTTCTACCCCACCCTCTCTGACCAACAATACAATAGCACCATTGTCTTCTAGTGCATTCTTAATCTTAATCATGTACTCTACTGCACGACGCTTGTCTTCGTCATACAGTGACATGAACTGCTTCTCGCTTGCCTTAACAGTCAAGAAGTGATCGTTGTCTACAATCGTAAGATTAAAGCCCTTAGGTGCATGGTGTGCCAGGGAATGTACCGCAGTTCTCATAGCATCTGTATACATTATGTCTCCATCGTTAGATATTTCCATGCATTGGCCCAATCTTCTTTGGACCTATGCTTGCCAAACTCTTTAGATATCTTACCCTTTTCTAGGTAGATACCACCCCACACGCCATATTCCTTTTGTGAAATACCAACTGCAAAGCACATCTTTGCAACTGGACACTCACTACAGATTTTTTCTATTGCTGGTCTTAGAGCTTCGTTTTCTTCGTACTTATCAAAGAATAGGTTTACGTCATAATTGACACAAGATCCTTTATCCTTCCACGCATTTTTATCCATGCTACCTCACAAGTTTGTTAGGCAGTGTCCATCCATCGTGCTCAGGAGTGAATCTCTTCTGAGTGAACCATTTACCTTTGATAAAGACCCCGTTGGCATCTCGCCATGCAACTGGGTTTGGGTAGATGTGAAGTACATCCCATCCATCCCAAAGTAATGATCTGTTACGACTTACAATTGCTTCCATCTCGGAAAGAGAAGTAATCGTTGCCATTTTAATCACCTTATTGTCTATGTTATTAATATTATGCATATCCGCATAATTTGCTACCATATGGGTAGCAATTAGTATCTATAGATACCAACCTCAATGTCCTTGGCTTCAGCAGCAGCTACTACATCTGTAATAGGCTCCTTAGGCTTACTTAGGTAAACCATATAGCCAAGGGTATGAACGTTTTCTTTTAGCCACTTAGGAGACACCTTGATCGTTCTGATCTTGATACCCCTGGCCTTTAGACTACGCTCAGAAATGTTACTGAATTCCATTGCCATAGAGTTAATGTGTGCAGGCCCAGCAGTATAGATGAAAAACTCGTTATCATCTTCACCAATAGACCTTAACGCAGTACCCATAGCACGAAGGAATATGTTGTAATCACTAAAGTTTTTAGTTCCCTGAACTCCAACGATCATTGCTTTTCCCTTCTGTTAGCTTTTCTACAATGAAAATCATTTCCTCTAATTCTACCTTATCCATACCCATCATGTCAACCTTTTTTGAAGATTCTTCTACAACCATTCCGTCAACAATGTCAGCCTTGTAGAGTGCGTTATCAGCAATCCAGTAGGCGTTCTCTTCTGTCATAAGGACCCTTACCTGGCTATTGTCAAAATGGTTAGTTGCCTGAGTAACCAGGTCTTTCATGGGCACAATGTTTACTGTTACGGGCATCATCAAATAGTGTGTTCTGCTCTGAGATGCCTTGATCTTTACTGGATAGTTGTATGTCTTAAATAGTTTATTTAAGAATAAAACAAATAGCCAAGCAGCGATGGTGACTGATGATCCGATAAAATATTCCAAATCATTCACCACCTTCGATCCTCATAGCATCTTTAATCTGCTCCAGCATAATTCTCATATGCGTTGGTAGTGCAGACAATGCCTCTTCGTCAAACGCTAGCTTGGTTACCCTGGCCAATGGGTTTGCTTCTGTAACATCCATGGACAAGAATCCCATTTCCCATAGCGTATAAATGTCTTGCATGTGCATTTGTTGAACAATCTTGTAGACTTCTGGTGACCTAGTCTCTATATCTTTAGCAAAACTATATAGCATTTCACCATTTGAATCCAAGCCAGCAAACTCAACGATGCCATCTAGAATCATCTGCTCTAGATCATCTTCGTTAAACTTCATTACTTACCCTGGCTTGCCTCACGAGCTTTTGCAAGTGCATCGAAGTCCTTTACCTTGGTGTCTCCAAGATAACCCCAGGCATACCCCTTCTCAATCATCTCGTGATTAATAGAGTTGCCATCTCCATCAAGGTATAGCCATCCAAGAATGCGACCATACTTCTCAGAACTGTCAAGCTTCTCAGTCTTAATGACAACGTTCTTGGCTGCCTTAATACGTTCTGCCAAATACTTCTTAGACTCTAGCCCTAGAGCCTTCTCACGCTTGTCAGTGGTGCGTGACTCTGGGGTATCAATACCAGCCAGACGTACACGTGACTCAAATAGGATGCTGAACCCTAGATCGATAACAACGTCAATGGTGTCTCCATCTACTACGTTCTTTACTTCTTTAACAAAATATTCATACATTAGTTTTCTCCTACGAGTCTATTCTCAATTAGTCTTTCACGTTCATCAATAATCTGGTATGCAAACTTTTCTAGATTGGCATAGCCTACAGCATTATCAACAATCTTATTGTAGTGATGGGAACAAAACAGCAGCTCTCCACTCACCCCTACAGCCTTTACAAATGCTTGTGCGGAACAATTAGCATCACATCTATCCATGTTTGTTAATGTCCATTGCGTCTGATCAGTTACTAGCTGCAAGCTTTCCTCCTACTTGTCTGTGGAATAAAATCCAGATCCCTTAAATGTAACTCCTAAAGAAGAGTATACCCTATTTAAAGGAGTTTTACAAGTGTCACATTGAGGAACTTCTTCCTTATCGGCAATGCCCCTGGAGATTGTCACAGAGGCATCGCACGACTTGCATTTATATTCATAAAGTGCCATATTACTTTTTCTTGGTTGGTACCTTAGGTGTTGGCTTGGCTGCTGGTTTGGCAGCTGCAGGCTTCTTAGCCACGACTTCCTTTACACCGTCATCTGCAACTGGTGCATCCTCTGGTGTTGCTTCCTTGGCAAATCCCTTAGCCTTCTCAGCCTGGATCAATGCCTTAGTAAACTCAATAGGCTCTACGAATCCCTTGCCATCAGCAGACCATCCGTGCTCCTTACCCTTCCAGATCTCCCAGTGTAGGTGAACACCAGTTGACATACCAGTGGTTCCCATCTTACCCAGGACTTTACCAGCCTCAACCTTATCTCCAGTCTTAACCTGCAGGGAACCCTTCTCAAGATGTGCGTACAAGTGGCTGTACCACTCTCCATCAATTAGTGATGCGATCTTTACATAGTATCCGAAGCCATCTGGTTCACCATTAGACTTCTTAGTCTTTGATGGTCCAGCATACATTACCTTACCTGGGAATGCTGCTTCAATATAAACTGGTCCCTTTACGTTACCAGGAACAATGTCAGTACCGTTGTGGTGCTTCTTTTCGTTCTTTACTGGGTGGATTCTCCAACCCATCTTGCTCTTGACTTTCCAGGCTTTTCCTGGAACTCCGTCAATTGGATATTGATATTTGGCCACAATATCTCCTCTCTATTCATTTAATTATATCATGGTGGCATGTCAGAGAATCGAACTCTTCTAACCATATGGTACAGGATTTACAGTCCCGTGTCTGTCCCAGCAGCCATGCCTTAGCAGTCCGTACGGGATTCGAACCCGTGACCTCCTGAGTGAAAATCAGGTGGGATAACCGCTACCCTAACGGACCTTGCGAGCCTCCTGTCAGGATTGAACTGACGACCTATCGCTTACAAGGCGATTGCTCTACCACTGAGCTAAGGAGGCATGTGCCATCCACGCAAGAGCTGATGGCTGTGTAATCTAGTTCTCGCCTAGACATAGTAGCTGTTGCCTGAACTGCTCACTACTACCGCTGGAACAACGTAGTTTCAATTACACGATCTTTGCACTTATGTTCAGATAACATACAAAGAGCGACTCCGATGGGACTTGAACCCACGACCCCCACCGTGACAGGGTGGTGCTCTAACCTACTGAGCTACGAAGCCAGGTGGGATATCAGATTAATCAGATCCATATCCCTGAGTCGTTTCCTAAGACGGGTGACCAACCCCGAACCTATATCGTGAGATTACCTACACGCCAGAGTAACTGCTGCCTGGACAGCAACAAGTGTTGAATTTTTACGTGCACTTGTACACGTATAGGTGATTAGCCTATAGAGCGGATAGGGAGAATCGAACTCCCACCATCAGTTTGGAAGACTGAAGCACTACCTTTATGCAATATCCGCATTTGGGATATCCAGTGAATGGTTCTTATGGGTCATGCTAGGATATCCCTGGAGAGTTACGACCAGTTGTCAATGACAATAATCGTTCATGCCTCCGCACTCCTTTCGGAGTAGTGTGAGTAGGTGGATTGCCTTTTACCACCAGTGCCTAGTCAATACGGCTCGTCATAGATCCGCTTTGAGCACACCCTCAGTTTAGCTTGCTAAGCTTGGACGCTAGTCCCCAAGTTGCCTTATTCCCCCCATTTGACTCTGGGAATTATTCGGCCATACTCCACAGAAACCGTCGTCTCTGTGTTTGCTCCCCACCCTAGATTCGAACTAGGAACCCACGAGTTAACAGCTCGTTGCTCTGCCGTTGAGCTAGTGAGGAAGGTGGTAGGGACGACAACGCCTACCTCGTCAGAGTAATTACCTCACTGATTCGCATATGGATCAATCTAGAATCACCATACTCAATCAGGTCATGTTGTATCTAGTTTACACCAACAGCAGAATAGTTGTCAAGTGTAAATCCAGAATTCTTTATTGAGTTGTAAGTTGTTGTGTAGTTACCATTATACATCAAAGACCACTTACCTGCAAGTCTTGCGGTAGCCTCCGATGTAGTATTTCCACGAGCAACAAAGTCAGTATTACTACTAATGTTAGATACATATGCCAATTGCTTATTGCTATCATAAGCTGCCACTGCCACAGCATCATCAATACAAGCAGGATAGTCAACGTACTTCCTATCAGCATCATTACCAGTAGCTACAATTGTAGCAATCTGTTTAGACTGTAGTCCAGTAATAGATGATCTTAGCTTGTCTGTAACTGGACATGCTATTGTGCCTAGTGATGCTAGTTTATCTTGCAATTCTTTAAGCTTTGTCTCAAATACCGCCAATGTTTTCTGGTTGACTACTGGCTTAGACTTAATCAAATTAACTTGATTAGCATACACTTTAATCTGACCAGTGAGTAGTGACACCTCTCTGTTAGTAGTTACATAACTATGTGAGCCACGAGAAAACGATACTGCTGCAATGTTATACTTGTCTGCATTCTTGCTTACCCAGTCAAGTGCCAGCAATAAATCCTCTTCGGATCCTGGCAATACTGCACCACCATAGATCTTTGAATTGCGAATCAGTACAAGCTTTACGTTTGGATTCTCACCTACAATGACCTTAGCCATTTCCGTACCGTGGTTCCAGTCTTGAAGATGTCTTTCGCTAATTGGAAATTTGGATCCAGCAGCTCCAGGTCCAATGTCAAAGCCTTTAGCATTATTGCACCTATTACTAACCACAATGCAGACTTCTTCTGCAACATTTCCAGAAAGTCGAAAGGAATCGAACCCACTATCAATGACTGCAATTGCAACCTGCTCTTGTGCAGATGCTGGTACTACTGTAACTAGTGATGCAAGTGATACTGCTACGATGCTAATTAGTTTTTTCATACTAGAATTTTGACTACTGGAGCACATGGGTCTCCGCCGTCTTCCCACTCTTTCTCTTCTTCTTCCGTCATATATGGATCGCCATCATGCGTATAGCAGAATGGCTCTGATATCCATCCCTTATCTATACCAATTTGGAACCAATCCTCCATGGTTATATCTGCCATAAGACAAACCCTCTCAACCTGATACATATATTGTACACAAACTGAGAGGGTATGTCAACTATTTTTTTTATTCTTGATTCTTATCCACTTTTGCAAAAGCTGCATTTATCTCGTCAAGTGTGAGCTTGCCGTCATCTAGGAATGCCCTAGCGAGTCTTTCCACTACTGTTGCCACCCCCAAAATACCAGCCATAAATACGGCTGATAGTAGGTCAATGCCTACAACTGCACCTGCACCTAGGACGCTTAGACCTGAAGCAGCGAATACAGCTAGAATACGCCAGAGGACATTCTTAAGGGTTGCCCATCCTCCAGTTACTCCCATTTCTTGTTCTTCCATTTTTTCTACTTTCCGAAGACTATTCATCTTCTTTTTCATAACGTAGTGGGAACGTTAGTACCCATACGCCAAGAGTAATCCAGATAAGCATTCCAACTACTTCTTTAGCGGAACCTTCTAGAACTACCCAAGCTACGAACATACCTAGTAGGGTCCAGGCCTGATCGATAATATCTTTAAATAGTGCTTTAATAAATTTTATCATTTATTATGGTCTCCTTGCTGCAGCTGCTGCTGCACTCGTGGCTGCTGCTGTTGCTGTCATCGCTACCTGCCCTACGATAACTGCTGCAATAACAACCTTTTCTGATTGTTCACGGACCTGTGGAGACATGTCTGCTCCAGCATTTCCAAGTGCGTTAAATACTTCGACTGCTGCTCCTGCAACATTTCCAATTAGCGGAATAGCTGCAAGCTCTTCATCTAGTACTATGTCATCAGCTTGGGCAACTACCAGCAAGGCTTCAAGTGCTGCCTCATACTCTGGAGATCCCTGCTCTGCTGATGCAAATGTTTCTAGGGCAGCCTCAACGATCATTGTCTGCTGCTCCTCTGTCAATAGTTGTGGCTGTATGGCTGCCAGTTCTTCTACAACTGCCTCAATATTTTCTGCCGTAATTGGTTCTTTAATTTCTACTACTGGCTCTTCTTCTGGTACAATTGGTTCTATAGGTTTAGAAGGAGTTGGTTCTGGTGTTGGAACAATTACTGTTGGTTTTTCTGTTGGTTTGTCTGTTGGGACTGGCTCTTCAGTTGGTGTCTGAGAAGGCTCTGGAGAAGGGGTGGGCTTTGGCTCCTCTACTGGTTGGGTTGGAGAAGGTTCTGGGGAGGGCTGTGGACTGGGCGTTGTTTCTGGCTGCGGTGTGGGTTCTGGGGTTGGTGTTGGTTCAGGCTCTTGTGAAGGCTGTGGCGTAGGTGTTGGCTCTACTGTTGGCTCTGGTGCTGGCGTGGGTGTTGGTTCTGGCATGGGGGATGGCTCTACCGTTGGTTGTGGCTCTGGTTGGGGTGGTAGCGTGGGTTGTGGCTCTGGGCTTGCTGTGGGTACTGGTATCAAAATTAGACTAATTGGGGTACTCATTCTCAATACCTTGACAACTCCACCACATGGGTCTCCAAATACCCCATTGTCTGCATAGAATGATGCTGTAGAGTTACCAGCAACAAACTGATTTACAATATCTGATACAGTAGCACCACAAGATGGATCAGTAGGAGATCCATACCAGGCTGTAGCATTTGCAAATACGTATCCATCTGGAGCACCAATAGATACTAGGTCTCCCTCATTAAAAGAAACTTGCCACCATGGTGGAACAACTGTAACTAATTCAACAGTGTTTGAGTATACTGAATATAGAGAAAGGGTATCGTTATCTGATCTAACAGCAAACTGGAATGTACTTCCTAGTGGTGCAGTAGATATAAGTGTTGACATTGGAATGGTTATTGAAGTTGTTGTACTTGCAATACCCCAGCCATTCTGAGTAAAGTTTGTAGTTGACCACATTACAGCATAACGCTCTGGTATTACCCCAGATAGATTAGGGGTTGGCTCTGTCCAGGACAAGGTAACGTCATTAGCAGTGTATGTTATTATTAGGTTTACTGGGGCAGATAGACGTGGTGTCAAATCATAGATAAGCTGATTAAGCCTAGCAACCTCTGCTATGGCTGCATCTAGCCTAGATTGTGCAGATGCCTTTACCGCTATGGCTTCATTTAAAGATGCCTGGGCTGCCTGAAGATCCTGATAGGCAGCATTCTTAGCTGCTGTCTCTGCCTCACCATAGGTATATGTATCTGGTGTAGAGGTTGTCATTGTAGCAAAGAGCTTTACATTGTCAATAGCTGGACCATAGTTACCGTTCCAGTATCCACCGTCAGATAGGCGGAAGCCGATGTCCCAACGAACTGCATCTGCGGATAAATTATATGTAGCACCACGTGTAATCCAGTCGTGGAAGGCACCACCATATTGGAAGTTAAAGTAGTTTAGACGGTTACCTGCAGCATCATATGTCCTGAACTCAATTCTATAATAGTCATAGGCAGAGTCGTTACGTTGGTTGTTGTTGTTCCAGACATCTACTGCAAAAGATACAGTACGAGTAGGAGCTGCGAATGTTCCAGTCTGTAGATAAAAGTTACCAGAAGAATAAGACCCAATAAGAATCCCGTCTTTTACAACAGCTGCATAGTAGTTGTTGAACATGGATGGCTCATACATAGCAATTCCAGACCAAGCAGAGGCATTATCAAAAGTGCCATTTTGCACCACGTTCTGGGTAACTGTTGTAGATGTTCCAGATACGGTTGTTTTGGTTGCTTCCCAAGCAGCTACCGCTTCGCTATAGCTAGCCTGCTTCTGGTCTCTGATGGCTGTAAGATATTCAACCTGATTACTTGCTGATTGCAGGGCTGCAGAAGCACTGACAACCTCTTGTTGTGCCAAAACTAGGGCAGCTTGTGCCTCTTCTAATGTCATTTGAGTAGCGTTTGCAGGCATGGTCCAGAATAAGGATCCAAATGCTAAAAACAAAGCTAATACAGAACGTCCTACTTTTCTGTTAATACTATCACTCCTAGTTGGGGTAGCTGGAATGTATTCTTGTACTATTATACTGGCTTATATAAAAAGAAAAGGGGCACAGCCTAAGCCATGCCCCAAATCAGTCTACAGATTACTTGATAAATGCAAGCTTCTGAGCCTTTGGCTTTCCAACATTGTACTTCTTTACAAGTACATTGTACTGCCACTTTAGCTTACGAATGACCTTCTCTAGGTCTGCCTTAGCAGTATTTGCTGTGGCTAGATCTGCAGTCAAGGTTGCTACTGCAGCAAGTGCTACACCTAGCTCTGCCTCAATGTTGCGTGGCTGGGTTACAGCTAGGTTAACAGTGGAAGACGAGCTTGCAGCAAATGCAGTTACAGTTACAGAGCCAGAAGTTGGCAAGGTAACAACGTGACTTACAGTACCATTGGCACCAGTAGTTACAGTAGTGGTAGTAACTACACCATTAGTGTTGATTACTAGGTTTACAGAACCACTACCCTTGGCATTGTCATACTTGTCAAAAGCAGACACTACTACTGACTGGGTTGAGCCTGCAAGACCAGTAGCAGGAGCAGAGGCAACAACCTTTGCTACAGCACCTGGAGTACCAACTACATAATAAGTGGTAGTAGTGTTACCAACGGTAACTACAACAGAACCAGTAGCAGCAGTCTTTGTAAACACAAAGAACTCTGCAGAGGTTCCAGTACCACTATTTACGGCAACAGTTGCTGATCCACTTGCTACCGTGGCGGCAGACAGAGTAGATAGCAATAGTGCGTTGGTTGCAGTTGCAGAAACAGTAGTGTTATTAGCAATACCAGAAACTGAAATGCTTAGTGCATTGGATACAGAAACAGTGTTGTCAGCAGGAACAGGTAGAGCAATTGCAGTAGCTGCAGTTGTTCCAGTGCTCTGAGTTACAGAGTTTACTGCAAGTGTCTGGGTAGCAGCATTAGCTGGCAATCCAGTGATTAGACCTGCTACCAATGCAATGGCAGCTCCAATCGATAGCTTCTTTGTAGAAGTCATTTTTCTCCTTATATATAAGAGTGAGCATGACAATAGAAGACATACCCACGGTGTATAACTTATCTATTTTACCAGATAAATCTTAGCGTGTCAACTAAAAATCCCAGTCGTCATCAGTAGTTGATTCGTGCTTTGCAATCACATAGCTTGAACCAGATCCAGAGAAGAAGTCGTGGTTCTCATCTGAATTAGGTGACAGCGAAGACAGAATAGCTGCACTTACATCTGTGGCTTCCTTCGGAAATAGTGGATCAAATCCAAGATTCATCAGAGCCTTGTTTGCGTTGTAGTGCAGGAACTTCTTAACATCTTCTGTCAGTCCAACGCCATCGTATAGATCTGCGGTGTACTTAACTTCATTGTCGTATAGCTCCATAAGTAGGCTATAGGTGTAGTTCCTAATGTCTTCCTGGTCATTCCAGTCTAGCTCATTGAATGCCTGCTGGAACTTGTAGCCAATGTAGTAACCATGTACGGCTTCATCCCTAATAATAAGTCTAATTAGATCAGCAGTGTTGGTTAGCTTGGCACGTGAAGATAGCCACATTGGCCAGTAGAATCCACTATAGAATAGGAACGATTCTAGCAATGTAGAAGCAGCCTTACGCTTTAGTGGGTCATCACCATTGTACCTGTCAAGAACAATCTGTGCCTTCTTCTGCAGGTATGGGTTGTCCTCAGACCAGCGGAAAGCATCCTCAATCTCTTGTGTAGAGGTTAGTGTAGAGAACACGCTTGAGTATGACTTAGCATGTACTGACTCCATGAAAGCAATGTTTGTAATGACTGCCTCTTCATGTTGTGTACGTGCATCAGGCATGAGGCTCATAGCTCCTACAGTACCCTGGATGGTGTCCAGCATGGTTAATCCAGTGAACACACGCATAGTGAGTAGCTTTTCATTCTCACGAAGAGTGCTCCAAGACTGAATGTCATTAGATAGTGGCACCTTCTCAGGCAGCCAGAAGTTGGCAGTTAGCCTGTTCCAAACCTCTAGGTCTACCTCGTCTTCAATCTTGTTCCAGTTGATTGGTCTTGTTATAGCTGACATGATACACATCCTTCGATCTCTGTTCCTTCTAGTGCATTCTGCCTAATGCGAATGTAATAGATAGTCTTAATACCCTTCTTCCATGCATAGATTTGTGCACGGTTTACGTCACGGGTTGTCGCAGTATCCTTGAAGAACAAGGTAAGTGATAGACCTTGGTCAACGTGCTGCTGTGCAGCAGCATAGACATCAATAATCTTCTCAGGTCCAATCTCGTATGCATCCTGGAAGTACTCACGATTGTCGTTAGTCAAGAATGGTGCTGGGTAGTAAACACGACCCATCTTTCCTTCCTTACGAATCTCAATCTGAGAAGCAATCGGATGAATAGAGCTGGTGCTATTGTTAATATAGCTGATAGATCCAGTTGGAGGAACAGCCTGTAGGTTCTGGTTGTATAGACCAAACTCTTTGACTAGCAATGATAGGTCTAACCAATCTTGCTGAGTTGGAATGTGAATTCCTGCATCTGCAAAAAGCTTAGCAACCTTATCAGTCTTTGGTGTCCACTCTTGCTCAATGTACTTTGCAAAGAATTCGCCATTAGCATACTTAGACTTTTCAAAGCCATCAAATGGTGAGTTGGTTTCAATTGCTAGCTTATTGCTTGCTGCAAGTGCGTGGAACAGCACGGTGTAGAAGTAGATGTTGGTAAAGTCAACAGACTCTTCGTCACCGTAGTGCATCTGCTCCTTACCAAAGTATCCGTGTAGGTTCATCTGACCTAGGCCAATAGCACGTGATTTACGGTTACCCTCAGCCACGGACATTACAGAGTCAATGTATGACTGCTCTGATACAGAAGTAAGGGCACGAATAGCCACCTCAACAGTCTTGCCAAAGTCTGGTGACTCCATAGCCTTAGCAATGTTTAGTGATCCTAGGTTACAGGAAATATCCTTACCAATCTCCTTGTACGACATATCGTTGTTATAAGTAGTTGGTGTATTTACCTGTAGGATTTCAGAACATAGGTTAGACATGTTGATGCGTCCGTCAATTGGGTTAGCATTGTTTACAGTGTCTTCATATACAATGTATGGATACCCTGACTCAAACTGAATCTCAGCAATTCGTTCAAACAGCTCACGTGCCTTAATCTTTGACTTGCGAATCCTACCGTCGTCTACCAGGGTCTGGTACATCTCTGTAATAGAAATGTCTGACATTGGCTTACCATAGAAACGCTCTACGTCATACGGAGAGAATAGGTACATGTCGTCACCATTCTTAGCAAGCTCAAGAGTGATGTCTGGAATAACAACTCCAAGGCTAAGGGTCTTGATACGAATCTTCTCGTCAGCGTTCTCACGCTTGGTGTCTAAGAATCGCATGATGTCTGGGTGGTGTGCGTTTAGGTAAACAGCACCTGCACCCTGGCGAGCACCCAGCTGGTTGGCGTAGGAGAATGCATCCTCTAGCATCTTCATTACAGGAATGATACCTGAAGACTGGTTCTCAATCTTCTTGATTGGTGCACCTAGCTCACGAACGTTTGTAAGGTTGAGACCTACACCACCACCACGCTTAGATAGCTGGAGAGAGGATGTGACTGCACGAGCAATAGACTCCATGTTGTCCTCAACACGTAGCAGGAAGCAGGAGACAAACTCTCCACGCTGTGCCTTGCCAGCATTCAAGAACGTTGGAGTAGCAGGCTGGAAGCGACCAGAGATAATCTCGTCTACCAGATCCTTTGCCAGGTCTTCCTGACCCTTTGCCAACATGAGGGCATTCATAACAACACGATCCTCAAACCGCTCTAGGTAACGCTCACCATCGAAGGTCTTTAGTGCATACTGCGTATAGAACTTGTAGGCACCAACAAAGGTTGGAAAGCGGAACTTGTATGCATAGGTGTGCTTAAACAGACCCTTGATAAACTCAAAGTCATACATGTTTAGAACAGCTCTGTCATAGTAGTCGTTGTCTACCAGGTAGGCTAGCTTTTCCTCAAGGCTGTGGAAAAATACTGTATTCAAATTTACATGGTCTAGGAAGTATGCTCTAGCAGCCTCCTTGTCCTTATCGAACTGAATCTTATTGTTGCTGTCGTACATGTTTAGCATGGCGTTTAGCTCATGATAGCTAATCTTATTATCCATACAGTATCTCCAATCTTTCTTTAACTTTAATTACATCTTCTGGGGTACCTAATAGCTCTACCTTGGCAATCACAGGTACACCAGTTTTGGCAGAGATCATCTCCGCTGCCTTACAGTAGTGCTCACCAAAGTTGGTGTTACCAGTACCGATAACACCTCTTAACAAATTCCTGTTTTCAGGATTGTTTAAGAAGACTTTTACTGATTTTGGGATGGCAGGTGACTCATTGCCACCACCATAAGTCGGTACAACGAGTACATACTCATGACCCACAACGATGTTCCTAGCGTCGCTAGGCTTAACTGGAATACGAATTCCTGCATCTGTTAGTTTCTCCACAAATCGTTTAGTATTTTCAGAGTAATTTGAAAAGTAAACGAGACTAATCGGTAACGACACGCCTCTCTCCTATATCAAATTAAACTGGCTTAAATACTCTTCAACCTCTTTTTTGGAAGGTTGGGACCTATATTGTATCACGTTTTTGTCTTGATTCTCAAGGTCAGTTTTTGGCCTATCTCTGAATGTGTGGATTTCCACCTCTTGATTTAGGTTTCTTGGCGTATGCGAAATTGAGCCATAGATTGCACCACAAACAGCGTCTGCAAGGTCCTTAGAAAGCTTTCTAGGGTGGTCTACCCTGTTGCCCTTCATAATCTTTAGCTCAGATAGTTCTTCAAACAGTAGGTCAATTGCAGGCATTACCAAACGGTCTTCATAGATAAGCATTGCCATATCTTCATAGTGCTTCTTTGCTACAGACACTGTGTCAGTTCTCATACCTACCGCTTTAAGCTCATTCTGGATATCGAACGATTGCCAACGGTCAAAGGACACCAGGCCAATGTTAAATCCAATTCTACGTAGGTTCTGGATCCACTGCTTTACCTCTGATAGGTTCACAGGACCTTCTGCACGTGGCTCCCACCAAGCTACAGCATCTACAACAACTACTGGTGCAATCTGCTCATAGTCTTTGATTACCTGAATGTTTACCCACTTCTCTACGTGAGCAATGGCTACAGCACACTTGTCGTGCTTCTGTGCAAGGTCAGCATGGACATAATAGATCTTGTCTGGGTCTGGCTTAAAGGTTTCTTCAAATCGCCTAAAAGCGTCTAGAGGGTTTCTTAGGCTCATCGCCTGACGAACCTTCTCTGTCTGCTTGAAGAATCTATCTGAAGTAAAGGTGGGCACACAAGCAAAACGCTGCATAGCATCACCCATATCTGTATAAAAGGCAAGCTTGAAGTCATCTACCTTACGAGTAGGGTTGACTACCCAAGTAGGACGCTTAAGTGCAAACATTCCTGGATACTTGTAAGAAATAATGTTATCTTCATCCCACTCAATTTCTAGGCTATTACCCTCTGCATCTTCTGGCAGGTCTGGATTCATAACAAACTTATGAGTCTTAGTGACCACATCTTTCTCTGCAATCACATCATCATACCTTTGTGAGATAAAGTCTCCTGGGAAACGTGGGAAGGATAGCAGTGCTACCTTTCCAAGATCTGGGAATCGTGAGTCAACGGAAGCTCGGAACGCTTTGTAAATGTTGTCAGCAGTTTTACCTTGGTCATTTCCTGTTCCAATTTCAGTAGCAAATCCAGAGATCTCATCAAGTACTGCCAAGATAAGGTTAAGCCCCTCGTGTGACTCTCTTTCCGAGTGTCCAGAATATACTGTGATAGATTTGTCAAACTCAATGGACTCAGCTTTGGCATAAAACTTTCCAGCGAACCATGGCGACTTCTCAATCTTTGTCTTAAAGCCTTTAAAGAATACGTTTTTCGCCTGCTGTGCGTTAATTGCAACGTTGATGATATCAATGGCATCACCGCTAGGCTTACCAAAATACCGTGCAGGGTCCTTAAGGCATAATAGCTTGTATACAATGTAGCTACACGCAACTGTTGATGTAAAGTCTTTTCCACTACCTTTTCCTAACTGAAGAATAACTTCGTTCTTAGTGTACTTCTTGTAGTACCTAGTACCCTCAGTCGTACCCATAATTCTAATAACGTCTTCTAGCTTGTAGATCTGGCTCATTGCCTCTACGATGTCATACTGAATGTCAGATAGCGGAGGCTGGCCAAGATACTCTACACCTTCAACAAAGGTCTTAGCGTCCACTGGCATCTCTGCAAATGGACTATCTTGTAGTGCCTCTAAAAAATCATCAAACATTCTAATTCACAATCGTAATAGTTTCGCCAGGCCTTGTTGCAGCACTTAGTCGCTTCATAATTTTATCACGAATCTCTGGGTGCTCCGATGCGATATCTTTGAGAATACCAATAAGGACTTCTTGCCTTTCCTCAATCTGCATCATTTCTTCTGCAAGCTCCTTGTTCTCTAGGAGTCCTGCCTTCTGAAGCATGTCAATACGAGTACGCTCTAGGTCCATTACTAGCTTAATACCTGCGGTCTTTGCAGATAGGTTAGCAGTAGTAGTTGCCTCATCAATAACTTCGTAGGCCTTGTTAATAAGCTTGCTGTAGTGAGTGTCTGCACCTACTAGTGCCTCTTTTGCTCTTGCACGAATAGCAGCGTTGTCTGCAGCCATTGCTCGCCACTCATTGATGTACCCCACAACCTTCTGACGTGGCAGGTCTAGCTCTTTAGAAATCTGTGTTTCTGGAGTACCAGCTAGATACTTCTCAACAACCCTGTTTACCTGATCAAGGTGTTCTACTGTTAGGTCTTCAAACGACACGCTTGGCCCTCTTTCCTCGCTTTGGAATACGCTTCACCTTGTCCTGCTTGAACGAACGGAATACAGATGGCACTCCACCAATAATCTCAAAGCAGTCTACCCAGGATGCACCAGTTAGCTTATTAGTAGTAATCCCAATAAACTTAAACTTGCTCCCCCACTGACCGTTGACCTTAATGACTTCTCCAGCATGAATTGGAAACCCATTGATCTCCATGTATGGGACAGTCTCAAAGTAGGTCTCTGCTACCTCTGCCTTTTTACGTCTAGCCAACAGTCTTCTCCATCTTAATTCGTTTTGCACACTTTGTACAACTTGTATAAGTATACCCAGTAAACGGACAAGATGCAACCCTGGTTTCGTCATGCTTACACCAAATCTTGTTTAGGTAGTATCCAGCAACTTTAATAAAGTGCTTAATGTATTTCATCTCTTAGACTTTCTTAATCCAAACTTAGCAAGATAAACATAGATGGTCTCAACGCTTGTGTTGCATTCCTTTGCGATCTGCTCTGGTGTCTTCTTGTCAAGGTGATACCTTTTCTTTAGCCAAGCTTCTGATTGATATAGTTTAACGCCTGCCATATTACTTGTCAACCTTTCCCCAGTTATTGATAGCGTAGTGTCCAATGCCAATTGCATCTGCTACGTCATTATCATGATTATCAATATCATAAGCAATGTTAGTTACATTGATCGTCCTGATCTTTCTAAACTCTCTCTCAAAGTTCTTGTACCAGGATTCAGACTTGCCAGGATTATCTTTTCTAATCTGAAGCTTCTCTTCTTTTGTAAGCTTACCGTTTCCAATAAACCCTTGCCAGGTAATTGGGTTGATAGATCCAGACAGCTTGATACCGTTCTGTGCTGCTGCCCCCAATAGTGAGCCTTGAACTAGTGCAAGATCTGCAGCAGTCTTTGGGCTATTAATAAACACCGTATGCTCAATAACAACTGCGTCTATATCATCCTTATACATTTCAAAGAAGGCTACAGACTTCTTGGCACTATCTGCTACCTTAGCGTATGTATTCACACCCTCAAACTTTATCTTGCCAAACCTATAAAGCTTGTCACCATGAAAGATTGCAAATGCAAGACTGTTAGTACTAGCATCTATAGAACATACTCTATTTGGTTTATTTATCAGCTTCGAAAGATTTACCATTCGAAATCCCCTTAATCTCTTTTAGTGCTTTCAAAACATCTTGAGGGTTAACCAAACAATTATCACATAGCAGGTCATCGTTATACACTGATAGCCTTGTGCTACATGACTTACATATTCTATTTTTACCGTGGCGTTTTTGCCTACGGGTCATTGCGTAACGCTCAGTGATCTTCTCTTTGGTTGCGTGTTCTCTGCACTCTGGCGAGCAGTAAATCTGATAAGAAACTTTGGTAGAGAACTGGGTATTACACCATTGACAATTTTTCATCTAGTGGCTCCAGGGAACTAATCTTAATCTCTCCCTTACCAGCGGAGTCACAAGTAGCCCTTAGAGGACATGTCTTGCAAATCTTTGAGTTGGACCTATAGTTCTTCTCAGGAAGCTTCTTGTCTTCCCAAGCCTTGCGAACTGTCTTCATCCAATCAAATGTCTGGTTTACCCACCTGACATAGTAATCATTAATCTCTACTGGGATAATCAGTAGGTCATGATTGTTTTTGTTTTCATAAATCAAGACTGCCTTGGTCTTGTTTAGAATCTTCATATAGATAAGCAGCTGAATTAGGTGACCTGTCTTTGGCTTACCACTTGCCTTACGATACTCAAATCCCTCGTTAGGCATAGTCTTAATTTCACCAAGCAGGTCTTCCCCAGCCCAGTCAAGAATGACATCTCCAAATCCAAAGATTGGTGGATCATTCCAAGTTACCTTAAACTCTGCATCCTTAAGAATTCCAGCATCTGCCATAGCTTGCTGAATACGCTCATGAGACTTAGTACCAGCAGTCATGTTGGCACCGCCATACGCATCTGCATTGTCTTCGAAGGTAGCACCCTCAAACGCTAGATACCAGTACCTAGGGCACTCTCCATGAGAATACGCAATCGTGCTTGGTGCAAACGTTTTCTTTTGCTGGTGCTTAGGTCCACGCTTAGCAATATACCCATACTGGATCTTGTCGATCAGCTCCTGGGTATTTAGGAATGACTTCTTTGTGTTGTCTTCCATCTTAAGCATAACCTGCTGCAATAAGTTTTTGGCCATAATATTATTTGACAATATACTTTAGTGCTGATACCAAGTCAGTAATGGCTTCGTGTGCAGTAAAGTAGATGTTCTTCTTCTCTCTGTTTCCTTTTTCGACATTTACCATCCAGGTTGCCCTGAATGCCATCTTTGCAGCAATAGCCTGTAATCTAACGATCTCAACAGTTGCTACGTTTAGCGGAATGTCTGGCTTCATAATTAGTTTAGCAATGGTAACCAGTGCAGAGGTTAGATCCTCGTCCTGCATGAAGTCAGCAATCTCTGCCAACCCATTTACCATTTCTAATGTCGTTTTATCTTTTGTCGCTTCCACCATTATATTATACCACGGAGTCGTTCTCTGGCAAAGGCTCTTGTGCAGTTATTGCCTGCTTTTCTTTTGTGGTTGCCCTGCCAGCTGTAATAAACCACGGAGAGAGAATGTCATACAGATCTACAAGCAAGTTGACATCTTGAATCTGATACTTCTTCATTTCAGCCCAAGCCTTGTCATCGCCTTCCATACATTTAATCCAGAGACTAAATCCAGAGTGCTTTACCTTTGCACCAACGCCAAGCTTCTGAGCCACATAGTCAAGCTTGTTTGATGGGAACAGGAAGTTAGCCTTTGTAATGCTCATTAGATCTAGGTCTTTAACTGGAGATGGTGGTGCCATTCCAGCCTCTAGGAATTCACGATTAATGTGCTTGTGGTCAAATGCTGCAGAGTTCCATCCTACTAGCAAGTCTGCTTCATTCATAAGCTTGTGTAGCTCTTCAAGCATGGCCTGCTTGCCATCGTGATGAACAGACTTGAAGATAACCTTCTTCTCACCTAGCCACCTTGCACCGAAGCACATCATCTCTGTAGTCTTAATAATCTGGTCAATTGAGATGTTCTGGTCCCAAAGTCCCCAAGCATACACCTGCATTGGTGTAGTCTCAATGTCTAGCAATAGTATCTTCATTATTCATTTCCTTCTAGTAGTTGTTCAAGCAGTGACAACTCTATGATTGCCAGCCTAGTCTTTCTGTTTTCTTCTCCAAGTACCACAACGATTGCTGGGTCATTCCCATTCTTCATTGCATCTGTTACTGCTTTGGCCCAGTTGTCTTGATTGACAGTAAAGCCTTTAGGGTATTCTTTGAAGTCTACCGTAAAGCTTTCCCAGGTTGCATCACCCTTCTTAATGCCACGACCACTATTTTTAATGGACTTAGCACCAAGACGCTTAATCTCTGATCTCTCGCTCATAATCTTTCTTGCTTTTCTTAGCATACATAGAAACCTGTGTTAGGTGTTTCTTGCTACACATCCATGTTGTCATCTTATCGTCAACATAGAACCTTAAGCTAGTAACTACCTCTTGGCAGGTGTGGCAAGGAAACTTACCATGGTAAATGGAATATTTGCTAGCCATTTAGCTTTGCCCTCAGCTCTTCCTGATATTCTGGGTTTTCTTTGACGTAAGCGATGAATGCATCCCTACCCTGGACCTTAGAGCCATCCTGAATAATGTACCAGGCTCCTGTACGCTCTACCAGTCCATTCATTTCAGCAGTATCAACCAGATCTGCAATCCTGTCAATACCAATTAGATCGCCCTTGAAGTAGAAGTCATACTCACCGCTGTCTCCTGGTGCAGATGTCTTAGAGTTGGTAACTTCCCAACGCACCTTTCGGCCAACCTTCTGCTCAATGAGCTTGTCTCCAACCTTAATCTTAGCCTTAATCGCCTGTGAGTCTGATGTAGACGAGAACAACTTAATAATTGTAGACGACATGTACTGAGTTGTCAAGCCACCAGTTGGTTGCTGCTGAGTATACATAGCGGTAATGTTGTTACGTGCCTGCGAGATAGCAACAATTAGTGCAGGCTTCTCTCTGTTATTGGCATAGTTAATCATTAGCCATGCGTGTTTCAGGTCCTTAGACTCTGAACCAATCTGCTTAGTCTGATCTAGCTGCTTTAGCTCTGTGGAATCCTTCTCAAAGTATACCGCTGGCAAAAGAGAACTAATACTGTCAATGACAATCAGATCTACGCCTGCGTTTAGCAATCCAACAGTAACGTCTGTCATGTCGTTGATGCTTCGTGCCTCAGAGTAAATTAGCTGACTGGTGTCTACGCCAAGCTTCTGTGCCCATGACTCATCATAGGACATCTCTGCGTCTACCCAAGCACACAGCTTGACTTCCTTCTGTGCCATTCCAATCATCTGGAGACACATAGAGGACTTAGCACTAGACTTGCTGCCCCACAGCAGAACCTGCCTACCGTATGGCAAACCTCCACCAAGTGCTTTGTTTAGTCCAGGACTTGGTGTTGGCTGAAACTCAGTTTCAATGCCTACTGCTGGCTGTACTCGTTTTCTTAGCTTTGGGTCAAGCAGAGCCATCGCTTCTTCAATTGTTGTCAATTATATCCTCCATAATGATTGTTCCATCTTTTGTTTTACCAAGAGCAAACTTGTAAGCGTTGCCCTCTTTAATCTTCATGTATGCCTTTGGAAATGCCGTTGGGAATACCGTAACTGAGTGCAAGTCTCTACTTGCATCTGCAAGGGTTAGGTATGCCATCTTCTTTCCAGCCTTTGTTACCCTTGGCTTAAAGGAGACCACGAAAAGTTCATCGTCCTTGTATGGCAACTGCTTGTAGTTCAGGTACCTTGTAATTGCAGACTCAGTCTTGCCAATCTCATCTGCAGGCAGTGCACTCAGGATCCTGTTATCACTTGCAAGAATGATGTAGGTCTTTCCTGGCTCAACTGAGGACTGCTCGTCATCGAAGATACCAACACTACCAGTCTTATCTAGCAACTCTACACGAGACCATCCCTTGCCACGCTTGATTGTCTTTACCATTCCCATAAGGATAAACGATCCCTTTTCCTCATACTCTTCTACGTCATTGATAAACGCATAGAAGTGCTGCGGAACTGTAATGTTAAACTCTGGCAGGTTCAAGAACTCGTATAGGTTCTCTTTAATCTCTTGCTCATTCCTTGGATTGTCTTCGAATGTGGCTGCACCAGTCACTCGGAGAGCCTGTAGGGCACGACTGTTTACTCCGTTACCCTTACCAAAAGAAAACTCTTCTAGCTCCTTATATGACTTAAATGGTCTAGCTGCAATATACTTCTCAGCAATGTTATCAGAGATAAACTTAATGCCAGTTAGACCAAAGCGGATACCCTTACCCTCAATCTTAAAGTCAGCATCTGAGTCATTAATGTGTGGTAGCTTGATTGCAATACCCATACGCTTGGCCTCAATCAGATACTCAGTACGTGCATCCTTGTCCTTCTCATTCTTTAGGATAGAATACATAAACTCAATTGGGTAGTATGTCTTTAGCCATGCTGTCCAGTATGACAAGGTAGAGTATGCTACAGCGTGGGACTTGTTAAACGAGTACCCTGCGTGAGCCTCAAAGTCATGCCACAGCTCCTCAGCTACGTTTGGAGACACATACTGAGATGCACCCTTTACGAACCTGTCCTTAAACTGGTCAAACTCCTTGGCATCCTTCTTCTTACCAATGATCTTACGAACCTTATCAGCTTCTGCCATTGACATACCGCCAAGCTCTGTACAAGCCTGCATAACCTGTTCCTGGTATAGAATACAGCCATAAGTCTCTTGTGTAAATGCCTTCATCTTCTGGTGGTGATATGCAAGGTTCTGCTTACCATGCTTACGAAGAATGTAGTCCTTACCAATAGTGTTCATTGCACCTGGACGAACGAGGGCGTTAGATGCTGCAAGCTCTGCAAAGTTTTTGACACCCATCTTGACTAGTAGATTCGTATAAGGCGTAGCTTCACACTGGAATACACCCTTAGTGAATCCAGAAGACAGCATCTCGTATACCTTAGAGTCTTCCATGTCAATTGACAACAGGTCAATCTCTCTGTAGTGTCGCTCTTTGATAATGTCCAGAGTGTCTCGCAATACTGACAGTGTCTTTAGACCTAGAGCATCAATCTTAATAAGACCAATACGCTCTGCCTCTTCCATGTCAACGCCTACTACAGGGATTCTTTCCTTGCTGCCTGGCGACGTACGAGTCTCAAGCGGAGCGTACTTAAAAATTGGATACTTAGAAGTGACAACACCAGCAGCGTGAATACCAGTTCCCCTAATACGTCCACGAAGCTGCTCACCATAGACCTCAATCTCTGGATACTTCTCCCTAAACCATGCTGTTTGTTTTGATGTGCAGTAATCATCCCAAGTGTCCACCACCTTCATAACCTTGTTAACATCTGTCAATGGAATGTGTAGCACACGTGCAATGTCACGAACAACACCCTTATCCTTAAACTGCAGGAATGTTGCGATAGACGCTACGTGCTTATACTGGCGTACAAGGTAATCCTTTACCTCTTCACGCCTTGAGTCCTGGATATCTGTATCAATATCTGGGAAGTCGTTACGCTCTGGGTTGATGAATCGGAAGAATAGCAACCCATGCTTGATTGGATCAATGTCTGTAATTTCTAGGGCATAGCATAGTAGAGAGCCTGCAGCAGAACCACGTCCTGGTCCTACCATGATGCCTTCCTTCTTTGCCCACGCAATCATAGAGCGTACAACAAGGAAGTATGGACCAAAGTTCTTGTCTCCAATTACTTTTAGCTCTTCGTCTAGACGTGCAATATATTCATCATTAAGAACACCACGCTTTTCTAGACCAGCAATAGCAAGCTCTCTAAGTTCCTTATCTGGATGCTGATACTGAACTGGAAGTAGGTCTAGGTGGTCCTCAATTGCGTAGTCCTCTACCTTGTCTGCTACCTCACGAGTTGCATCATACATATCTTCACGATCAATGCCCTGAGCCCTCATGGCATCGTGCATCTCTACATCAGATAGTAGGTGGATGTCAAAGTTGGTAAACGAAATCTCACGGTCACCGTATAGGTACTGCAACCTATCCATAAGGTTGTCGTGCTTCTTAGAGCCTTCGTAAGATACATCTTTCTGTACCTTGTTCGAATAGCTGTTAAGGATAAGCTTTAGTTCCTGGATTTCTTTCTGTCCAGTGTGAGCATGGTGGCAGTCTGGAGTTACGATAGGCTTGACACCATACTGGTCTGCCAAGTCTAGCAGCTGCTTGTTAACCTCTGCAGGGTTATGAGGCATTACCTCAATGTAGTAGTCGTCTCCAAATACACGCTTGTGCCACTCAATAATACGCTTAGCTTCTGCAAGCTCTTGTGCTTCAATAGCTTTTGCTAGGGCACCAGAGAGGCACCCAGAAGTGACAATAAGTCCCTCTGAGTACTTCTCTAGCACCTCATAGTCAAAGCGTGGCTTCTTGAAGTAACCTTCAGTCCACGCAATCTCGTTGAGCTTGTTTAGGTTTTCTAGTCCAACACGATTCTTAGCAAGTACGATAATGTGGTTGTATACCAAGTCTAGAAGTCCGTCTCGTACATCATTTGCACGTTGATCGAACCTGTCGTTAGTGATGTACCCCTCAATACCTAGGACTGGCTTGATACCCTTTTCCTTTGCGATACGGTAGAACTCTCTGTGTCCAGATAGCGAACCGTGATCTGTAATTGCCAAGGCACCCATGCCCAATTCCTGGGCACGAGACAAATACTCTTCTGGTGTGGCAATGCCATCAAACAGCGAGTAGTGTGTGTGAACGTGAAGACCGTTGTAGCTCAACTAAGATCTCCTACCAGTCAATGTTTGACGAAGTGACTGATGGAGTGTCAAAGCCAAGGTAGAATGCCTCTTGCTCTGCATATGGAATCTTGTTAAGTGCAGACTCCAATTGGAAAGGAGCAATTCCGCTCCAGTTAAATGGCTCAGTATCTGGTGATACTGGGATTAGAGTGTAGTTGGTCTCAGTTCCCTGGCCATTACGCTTTAGCTTCCACTGTAGGTTCGAAATAGAACCAGTGTCTAGTGCGTACTCACGAATGGTGTTAAACACAGACTGCTTGCTAACACCCATTGACCAGATAGCTACGTATGGTGCCTCTACTCCATCGTCAACTAGAACGTTGCAGTAAAAGCGTAGCTTACCCTTCCAGCCAGCGTTGCCCTTAGGGTCCTTGCGATACATCTCTTCTGCAAAGTCACGACCCTCAGTGTCCATGGTGTCCAAAGCCTTACGCTTGTAATCCTTTGGATTAGAGTGCTCCTTAACAACTAGTGCAAGGCCACGATCTGGAGAGTAGTTTGCACTGTCCTCATCCAGCTCTTCGATAAAACGAATCTTAACAGACTGTGCATCTGCTAGCTTTAGCCAACGAACCTTGGCTCGGTTTTCATCATACTTTGGCTTGTCAAGCAAAGCATTGATGTCTTTTAGACCACGAATGATACTCATTTTTCTCCTATTGTTTTTATTAGTTTAGCAGGTTGGCTATTGACTTGTCAAATGATACTTCAAGTTTCTTTATATCTTCGTCCGACATGTCGCCTATATCCTTGTATTGCTTATTTAGTTGTAATACAGAAACCTTAGAACCAAGCTTTTCTTGTATCCTGGTCTTCATGTTTCCGCCAGCTTCATCGTTATCAGCTATAACAATTATATTGTTAAAGTACTTTTGAAGCAAGTCTATTTGTATATTAGATACGTTTGCACCTAGTGTAGCTACCGCTGGGAATCCGCATTGATCCAACCTTATGGCATCGAATGATGACTCTACAACGTATACACGATCTGCAGTTCTTACCCTGTGCAGATTAAACAAAACCTTAGCCTTTGGCAGACCTGGAGTATTCTTAAACTCCTTGCCTTCGATTGATCTACCAACAAACCCTACAGCAGCACCTGATGGTGAATGAACTGGTACAGTCACCATGTCCTGCTTCTCAGAGAAGCCAAGAGTAAACTTACGCATAGAGTCTTCTGTAATTTGCCTGCCAAGGAAATACCGTGTTGCCCTTGGTGACTCTAGTGCTTGCTGACCCAATCTCTTAATCAGCAGTTCATCAAATTGTGGATAGTCTTGTTTAACAATCAATGCCTTATTAATGTCATCTTCAAGGTTTGACTGCTGCTCTTTTGATTTGATATATCTAGCAGACTCAAAGTAGGTCCTGTTGGTTGTGTGCATCACAAGCTCAATTAGATCAGCTACCTTGTGGCATGAGAAGCAGAAGAATGTTCCTTTAAACTTATCTACTTCACCAGCAGGTGTACGGTGATTAGGGTGAAATGGGCAGAACAGAATGTAGTCAGTATCGATCTCAGTCTCTACTGTGAGGCCTGCTCCCGTGAGAACTCGTTTGATTTGTTCTGGGGTATAGGAACCACCAGCACTCCGTCTATTCCTTGTATCCATTCGCTTTTCTTTTTCCCTACATATATACCGTGCATTGATAATTGAAATCTAAATATTTCTGCTTTTACATTATACTCTATGGTGAAGTCTGGGTCAATATCTAACCTAGGCACGTACCCAGAAAGCTTCATCTCAAGCGTCAATAACTTGATGTATTCAGTTTTTAGCCTGTAGATGGTAGCATCGTCATAGATGTCCCCCTCCAGGAAAAACCGTTTAATAGGCTTGTGATGGAGGCTTTCCATGCATCTATTATATACTAATTATCTTGGAAGTCTTTGTACTTGTACCAGCCCTTGTCAAAGTCTACCTGGACCAGGAACTCACCCATAAAACCATTACGGTTCTTACGGAATACACACTCAATAATATCTGAGTTTGTACCACGACCTAGAGCCATAACCCAGTCAGCATCGTAGGCGATCTGACGGGACCAAGCAGTCTGTCCTAGGGTAGGAACAGTATCTAGCTTTGTAACGTCATCTGGAGTCGCTGAGGAGATAGCAATGATTGGAACCTCTTCTGAGATAGCCATAAGCTTTAGTTCACGAGATAGGTTCTTCATACGTACCGTCTCGCTGTCTGCCTTCTGATTTGGACTCATGAGCTGCAAGTAGTCTACGATAACAAAGTCAGGTTTGTACTGGTCAATCTTTCCACGTAGCACAGAAGGTGTAACATCTCCACCAGTATCATTAGAAATAATGTGGAACTCTGGCTTGCCAGCTAGCTTACTGCTGTGCCACTTCTTAAGATCGTCAATCTCAATCTGTCCAGCAGAAAGCTTTCTGTGAGACCACAAACCTTCACCCATGATAGTGAATACACGGTTACGTACCTCTGTCTCGCTCATCTCAAGGCTGACAACCATTGGTGACTTACCTTGCTTCCATGCCTGTACCGCAAAGTATAGCGACAGCCAAGACTTACCAATACCTGGATAGGCCAGAAACACCCCTAGCTGGCCTGGCATGATGCCTGCAGGAAGATAGTCGTCAAACCCTGGCAGACCAGTCTTAATGCCCTGTGTGCCCAGCTCAGCCTGTCTCTTGGCATTCTCATAGTATGCCACAGCAGAGTCAATGTCAGTAACGTCAATGTCACGAATAGCAGACGAATTCTTCTTTAGTTCAGAGGTCTTAGTGATCAGCATCTCTAGGGCTTCTGTAGCCTTGTCAGCCTGTACCTCTGCTGCTGCAGTTCGTAGGACATCCTTGAGTGCATTGTTCATGTACTCGTGCTGAAGCTGCTCTAGGTGGTACTTGGTTGCACCAACGCCATCGTCTGGAACAAAGTCACGGAATTTGTCTACTACCAAGTCTAGTGGTGGAGTAGACGTATTTGCCTCGTAATACTTACGGATAAACTGCCAGATATCTGTATGAGTTGTTAGAATGTTGTCCACATTTGCCTGCAGCAAAATGTGAACTTGCTTATCCTTAAGAACTGCTGATATCAGCTTTGACTCTGTATTACTCACTTAACCACTTCTTCGCTAATTGTCTACGGTGCTGTCTCTCCAGCACATCTTGTTGGTATTGCTCCCTACGATCGATAATTTCCTGAGCGTAGTTTGCAAAGTACTTCCAGTTTGGTGATGGAGATACTTCGAAATAATATTGTAGCAAGTCGTAGCAATCTTGTAAACCATAAGATTCTACAAGTGCATCTGCTGCCCATTGCTCAACGTTAAGATTAATTTGCGGCTTAGCATTATACTTTGCAGTATGTAGCTTGCTATAACGACTGAGCAAGGAAAATCTATCCTTGCGATCTGCCATTACTTACCGTCGATCTCCTGGGAAGCTTCCTTTACCTTTTCGGCAAGCTTCTCCTCAACAAAAGCGTAAACACGCTCAAAAGCGTCATTGGTGTTCTCTCCATCACGCTTGTTATCCTGTACCTCAAGATCAATGCGTAGAGACTGGAAGTTGCCTAGATTTAGCGTGTAGCCAAGTGCAACTCTTACCTTAGTGTTATCGTTTTCCATACCCGTTTTCTTCCTATTTAAATAGACTCTGACCAGACTGGGATGAACCTGCCATCTTCAGTTCTAGTATAAGTCAGTATACCATCACCCATACGCCTTGTCAACTCTTGTGGCGTAGGTGTTATATTGTTTGTAATTAGCTTGTCATTCCTTGGTCTGCCCATGGAATAGGAAGCTAGTATATCACGAATCTCTTTGACTTGCGACTCAGAGTAGTAGCTTCTTACCTGCCACCCAGTTGCCCCACCCTTTTGAGATCCAGTAGGGAATGGAATAACTCCACGCTTCATTAGCTGTGGCATATACTTCTTGTGCCTGTTCACTAGATCAGCAGTTTCACCAACCGTGTACGCACGTTCTCTGTTACGCTTAAAGTCTGCAACTAAACAGCTTTCAATTCTGTCATGAATGATGTTATAAACAGACATGATTCCATTAGATCTATTCAGATGGTGGACACGCACTAGATCTCCGTTTAAAAACCAAACCTTTTTGTTACCAGGTATCACTGGGGCTTGGTTATACTCTTCACGAGTCCTATACCCACGCTTAGGATTTGGTGCCATGAGTTTTCCTAGAGAGGTAGTCCAATAGCGATAATGTTTACCTTAAGTGCTGCCTTACCAGTTCCGAAGAATGTCACAGAAACATCTACACGAGAAGTGGTGATCTGCTTAATAGTAACACTTAGGTCAGAGCCGTTTTCTGACTTTGAAGTTAGTACTGGTGTTGCGGTTACAATTGGAGGATACTTAAATTCTCCAGTGTTAAAAGAATATGACCTGTCTACTGTCAAACCAGGAGATACGTCAGTAAGTGTTGAGTAAACATCAATAACTCCTGCTACAACCTTTGTGTTAGTAACAAGGGTGTTCTGTGGTCCACTGGTTGTGTCAATTGATGTGTACCTGTAGGTAGGGGAGCTAACCTGAGAAGCCAGATCGTTGATAGCGGTAGCCATCTGATAGATGTAGGATACGTCTAGAGGCTGGCCTCTGTCTGGTGTAGGAATCTTTGCCATAGTTCTTCTATTATAGCATTAAATCGTTGTTGTGGCTACAAACAATAGGGCATTTTCCAGTACCGTCTTGGTAGTTGTTGGTATAGATATAGCTATACTATAAGACCCAGTCTCTGATGATGGCACAACATAAGAAAATGATGAGTCTTGCGTTGACTTTATAAAGGTATACCCTGACTCATTTGGCTTCTGTAAAAATACATAATAAACAAAATTATCATACACTGGCGAAGTGGTCCAGGAAACATTTATTGAGGTATTAGAGCCAACCACAGTTTTTGTTATTGCATTATTTATAGAAGAAAAGACATCTTCTTTTGCTGGTACCGCAATTCTATACACTGGGGAAAACGCAGATCTTACGTTTAGGTCATTTGTTACAACACGATACCTTAGACTAATCCTGTTGTCTTCGTCAACCACCCACTTTGATGGGTCCAACAATATTTTTCTGTTAGCCATTATATACCCCAACCCCAAGCCTAAACTCAATCATAGCTGATGTGTTCGGTAGCTTAACGATTGGTCTATTTATTCCGTTTTCTGTGTTCTCAATGATAGTGTATCCAGTAAGTCCATAGAGTGGATTTTGGGAGCTGGTGTTTTCAAGCCTTAGTGCGTCTAGTGCTAGATAATAAAGTGGGTAGGTTTCTCCATTAATAGTTTCGGTTATTGGATTTCCACTAGCATCAACAATAGAGCCATAAACATTTACGTTATTAACTGCTGACCAAATAAAGTCTCCAATTACCTGACCCTGACCTAGCGTTCTTGTAATAACCGTATATCTACTATCGGTAAGGTCTCCAGCTGGCGTATCAAAGTTTATTCTGAATGATCCGCTATTATCTACTGTTGTGAACTCAACAACCACTCTTGCTGAGTATGGAGCAACGCCGTTTGTGCCATCTACATCAACCACAGAAAGTGCTAACCGAAGCTCATCTAGTGGTGAGTTTTTAGAAAGATCTAATGAGGTTGCAAGAGAAATCTTGTCTTTGCCAGTAATTGATGCTGCCCCCACGCTTGCACCAGAAAGACCAGAGAAGTTGCTAGAAAGCATAATCATATTATTAAGATACCTGGACTGCTCTGATCTAGAAATGCGTAGATTTCTAAACATTCTGTTTGTTGCATAAGTTTGAATAACTGGATATTCTCTATTCTCAAGTGTCATATCATTGCTAGAGTCCATATTATCCAATGGAGAATCCACAGTATTAAGAAGTGCTTCATTAAACTTCCACTGCTCTTCTCTTGTAAAAGCGTATAGAGTTCTGCTGTCATACCCCACAGCAGATGGGTTAGATGCTGCTGAGTAAATACCCACTTCTGTAATTTCGTATCGCTCAGTAGTTGGAATTTCTGCAGAAAATACAACCTGAGCACGACCCAAATCATCCTCAATAAAGCCTCTAGAAATGATTGGTACACGGAACATTTCAAAATCTAGTGCATTCTTTTGTGGCCAGTTGGCCTTGTCCTGTGAAGTAACAGTATATCCAGATGGGTTTGGTTGTGCCCCACAACCAACAGCAATGTACGATGCATAGGCAGGTGCAGTACCAACCAGGTACTTACCAAAAATATCTTTGCCTTTATTAGTTATCATATTATTCCTAATTATACCACAGTGTCTTCTACGAGTCCAGCTGCCATAATCTGAACTTCTACTTCATAGTTTGCCTGCATGTTTTTAAATTCAAGAATCAGGCTGTTCTTAGTGTTTGAAGAGTCGTCAATATCTACGTATGAGTTTGGAGACTCGTTTGGAAGCTTTGAGTTAAGATCTAGTGCTGAAAACTCCAGCCCTGGAACATAATTCTCTAGAACCAATCCATATACCTTGAATAGATCTGGCATTGTTCCTGGAAGAGACAAGATATTTTCTGAAGAGTATTGTGATGCTACGTCAGACAGGTTGCTAACCACACTGTAGGACACATTTTGTCCGTTTAGAATGTCTGATCTAGAGACAGATAGAAGCTCTTGTCCGCCAATTTGCTCAAATAGCAAAAACTCAAGCACTGACTCTGGCACTGTTTCGTTGCTAAGCTCAATGTTGTAAAGCTCTGGGATCCTTACAGATGTATTTGCTGACCCTAAGTTTACTAGCCTCTTTGGTTGATTTGCTTTTGGTGCTACCATTAATCTACCTCGCTTAAGTACACTGACATGTTGGTGTCTGATACATTCTTTGAATAGTCTATCTGATACACTACAAATCTTGACGATCCTGGTATCTGATTTACCCCATCTGCCTCATACTGTACCTGAACAATGTCTCCAAGCTGCAAGGTTGGCATTGCAAATATTTCTAGACCAACAGACTTACGCTTCTTCATTATTCTTTCAGATAGCCACTTCATAATTGAAGTAGCCATGTCCCTGCTCTGTACGTATGGTGCATCAATAGTGAAGCCATTTCTTCCATAGGTGGACCTGGTGTTCTTGATATCCTGGTATGTTTGCTTAACAGATGTTGGCGAAGAGACCACAATGCCATTCTCAACAGTTGGGTTTGAGAAGTCGCTCTTCTTTGAGTAGAACTCATCTACCGTTAGGTCATTGTTTGACTGCTGGGTAAACGATATACCCTGGATTTGCAAAGAACCTGCACTGCTAGAGTCTAGCGTAATAACCGTATCTGTAGCATTAAAGATTAGAAACTCTGCTCCATATGGGCTACCATAATAAGAGGACACAACATAAGTCTTTGTCTTATTAGTGTTTGGAGCAATTCTAGAGTATAAAGCTGGGAACGCCTTGTCATATCTAATGTTTAGATAGTCAGCCTCTCTCATGATAGTTCCAAATTCGTCATAGTATATGTTGTACTTTGGAACTCCAGATGGTCCAATTGAAGATAGATATGTTGACTGTACCAATCCGCTAATTGCATACTTAGAAAAGGAGTCGTTCATTGTAACGTTTTCCACACCAAAAGCTGAAGCAACTACTGGATCAATTTTGGTAGATGGATTCTCTGCATAGTTGTTAGACATGCTATAAATGTTTTCGAACATACACTTAGAGGTACCACGAACAAAGAGAGCTGAGCCATTACCTGCAGAAATCGGAGATGTGTCAACAACTGTACCTATCTGGGTTCCATTCATGTAAAGGAAGAACGTCCTGGTTCCGTCTACGTTATCAACATACTCAAATGCGATATCGTAAACAGTTTGTTCTTCTTGAGCAAATATTCTACTTTGTCCTACGAAGTTTCCTGTGTCAACTGTGATGCTTGACATTCCTCTCCATAGTAGCTGTGGTATTGCGAATGAGGTTTCATCTGTTCCGCCAGCAACTACCTTGTAGAAAAATACATTTGCTGCCCCATACTTGTCAACGTTGTCTGCATCCAGGGCTGCAATTTCATAGTAATATCCTTCACCAGTTGACACATTCATAAGTCCAGCTAGTCCACCAGATCCTCCAGTAATATTTGGCTTGTCTTCTGGAGTGTCTGTCTCAACTGTCAGGTAGGTCATTGAGCCGTGTGCCTCTTGTGAGCTGTCTGATGAGATAGCATTCTTTCCAACAATTCTCATTCTCGTGCCAAAGTGCGTGTGCTTGGTCTCTGAAACTGGAGTAGCTGCAGAAGATCTTGCCACTGGAGTGTGAACATAGGTCAGATGATTAATTGAAGAATACTCTGCTTTGTCCGAAGCTGCACCATTTACTACCAAAGCAGATGCCTGAACCATCTGTGTGTCAGTCGCCAGGTTAGCCGTGGTATTGTTTTCGCTACCGTACGAATATGACATAAAGTTTCTTATCTTGCCAGTAACCTCAGTTCTCTTTGACTGAGAGGTTGCAGCAGAAATATTTAAGAACTTTCCAGAGATATTTAGGTAATCGCTCAGTGTTTTAATATCAGCCTTTGCCTGTGCCTCCTTGTTGGCAATCTGTTGCTTTGTGCTAGCAATTGATGCCAAAACGGTAGCGTTTGTTGGGTCAGATAGCAGGCTAACATTTAGCTGGTTAACGGTTTCATTTAGCTGCTTAATGTCAGACTTTGCAACTAAAATTGAATTGTATAGAGCCTTCTTGTCAGTTGGCAGTGCCTCTACTGACTTTACCTCGGATGTGCCTACTGGATCGAATATGAACTTTGCATTCATACCAACGCCCTTGATTCGTGATCCATCTGTCCATGCTGGGTTTATTCCAGCTGAGTGATAGGCTACCTTGGTTCCAAACTGTCCTCGTCCGTGCTTCTCTACCGCACCATCCTGCAAAACGGTATTTCCAGCAAGAGTCTTATACTTAGGCTCTGAGTAAATCCTTACCCTACCAGTAGGATACATCTTGCCCTTAAATGGAATCTTTGAGAAGTAGTTTTGATATTCATCTACGCTAGTAATCCAAACAACGTCAACTACCCCAGGAATACTGTACTCAATTGCGTCAAACTTTATAACCTCACCATTGGCATAGAAGTACCCGTTGTATCTACCCAACCAGTAAACTGCCTCACCAAGATCTATAATATTTGATAGAACCTGGCCACCAGAAACATATGGAACTACGTCAGATAGGTCTGACTTAAGTGGAATGGCTGTTAGGCTATAAGCGTTTTGGGTTGCTGTCTGCTGATTTTGTGCCTTGGCAATCTCTTCACCAGATGCCTCCCATAGCAATACTGGCTTGTATACCCAGTTCTTCTCTGAGTCAAGCATGTATGTTTGAGCAGTTGTAGCCTGACTCTTTTGAATGTAGTGAGACTTATATGAAATCTTTCCATCGTTAAAAATTGCATCATCTTGTGACGAAACAGAAACAATGTTTGGCAAGTCATACAATCTAACTAGATCTGCACCAAAGTCTTCAGTAAAATCATCCTCAGAGAAGAGAGCCACTTCTTTGCCCAGGAGCTGAATATCTGTGCCCCTCTCTTCCGCTGATGGAATAAAGTAGTTTCTGCTTGCCACAACCAAATTGTTATACTCATCAAAGAACATGGCACTTTGAGTTGATACAGCAAGGTCCTGCAAAACTTCAGCTATTGACTTTTCTGATTGGCAGTAGAAGAATGGAATAATATCTTCTGACTCATTGCTTAGCCTGTTAAACTTGTAGTTGCTAAAACCAACATAGTCTAGCAAAATAGACACTGCACTTGAAAGCGATACATTGGTAAGCAACAGGTCTGGTGCTGGGATAGACTCAAAGTACAGGTATAGGTCTCTAAGATCTACAGCCACGTCTCTGCTTTGTGCATTTATAACTGGGAACGTATCTGCATACAAAGTCTTAATTGGTACCAGATAGTTCTTGGTTATCCTGGTAAACTTATCTTCAGTGGTAATGTTTTCGTAAAACTTTACCTGCATATTTTTTAGAGAATGCTGTGCAAGAATAGAGTTTTGATTGCTTGAATTAAAGGCTTGTTCAGCGTCAAAGATAGTTAGACTTCCAGTAGATGCCAAAAGCTGACCCACTGGTAGACCAGTTGATCCAAGATCTGATGCAACCTTTGATACGCTATATTCAGAAACCATGTCTGTAATGTCTGCTGCTAGTCTTGGTGACATTTCTATGAGGTCTAGGGTAGAGCTAAACTTATTCATTCTCTTTACCCCAAACCTAATTCCAGAAAGATACTGCACTTCACGATACTGAACTGGGTAGTTTGGAATTACATACTTATCTGGATTGCCAAGATTAGTAACCAAGCCATCGTCAGAGCCTTCTGTAAATAGCTGCCAACCATACTCTGGCACAAAAGATGTATAGCCAGAGTTTTGACGAACGTAGAATGAGCCACGGTCAGTGTCAGATGGCTTTACTAGGTAAGCATCTCCGTCTACTCCGCTATCTGGAAGAGCGTCAACAGAAGACAGCTCACTCTTAAAAACAAACCTTGAGCTAAACTGCTTTGGAACAATAAGCCCAAAGTATAGCTCTACATATCCGTCAGATCCTATGATTGCTGAACCATCTGACCTTTTGTCTAGTGGCGATGCACCAAATGCTTTTTGCCAGGTCCCATCTACCAAAACATCTACCTGCCATTCAGAAGGCGTGGTCTTGTTTTCATCTCCAAAGAATGGGTCATTAATTCTGCCATTCAAAGTAAAGAATGGTGTCTTATTGACATCTCCAACATTTGTCTGCATCTTTAGAACAATTCTGTTTGCAGCTACTGGTGACTTGTAGACTACAAATGGTGCAGCGTCGTTAATGTGATTGGTACCAAGCGGTGAGGCATTGGCGATTCCATACTCAACTCCGTTTTCTACACGGTAAGATGTCCAGTACTTAAACTTGTCATCCTTGTGAGACATATAGTATCTTGGTCTTGACACCATATCTGAGTTAGGATAGTGAAGAAACTGTGTAACACCATAGCGAACCTTGTTAATTCCAGATCTTGGCCTGAATCTGCCAAAGCAATCCTCTAGGGAATATAGTAGCTTTTCCTTCTGCTTAGGTTGCTGAAGAAGTGTTGGAACCCCACCATCATCTATACCGCCATCTAGAACCACATCTGAATCTGTAGCACCAGAAAAAAAGTTTCCTGCATCACTGGCATCAAAGAAAGAAGGTAGCTGTCCGAACTTTGCTGTTGGTCCTTCAAGCGGTCTGTATCTGTAGTTACCTACGTACGAAATGTTTTCATATGAGTTTAGGTTCCACTCAGCAATAATCTTTGCATTGCTCTTAACTGTTGGGGATGTTCTAAGGTGAAAGTTTAGTTCGTCATTCTGAAACATTTAAACCTCTTCTAGGGATACTGATATGTTCCAAAAGTCGTGTGTGCTGGTTCCCCTCTTAACAACAGCGTAAGAGAAGTCAGCAAGGTACATCTCAACTACCTGATTGTACTGAGACATTCTTCCGTACTGGTTTCCAGCGTCTTTAAAGTCAGAGTGCTTGTCATAAGCAAGATATACCCAGAATGGTCCAGGGTGAGACTTGTACCAGTCTAGAAGCTCTACACCACCAGCTCCGCCGTCTGCAGTGTACTGCTGACCAGTAGCAAGGCTATTGGCCCCAGTACTAGAAAAGTCTGGATTATTTGCAAAAGATCTTGAAGGAAGCATATCCCAGCTGACATCAATCTTTAGCTTATCTGCAACATGGTAAGATCTCATCCTACCGTTCACCATACGCTTACGCTGCTCTATTCTTTCAAAGGAAAGATCTATTGGTTTTCTGTTATGGTCAGAGAGGATTATAAACTGATTTAGCTGTGTTAGATCTAGAATGCCAGCATCATCATAGCCAACCTCGTAGCCGTTTGGAATATAGGCACCTGCTTCTATTCTGCCAGGATTGTCTGCCCATAGCATAGCTTGTGGACGACCAAACTTCTTTCTACCGTTCATGTAGGCTGATGTGGCCATTAGTACCTGTTACTCCTAATTCTTTGAGAATCAATCTGGTTGATTCTTGACATCACTGCAGATGCAATTTGGTCTGGGTTAGCGTCTGACTTAACGTTAACATTTACCTCATAATTATACACTGAATCGCCTGAGAATGTACCACTATTTATTGCCTTCATAGTGTCAGTTCCATACTTGTTAACAGCATAACGCTTCATTACAAACTCTCCAGGAGTTAGCATAGCTGGGACTCTGTCAGTGCCCTTTGCAAAACCGCCTGCACCAAAGTAGCTTGGAACTAGCCCACCCTTAGCAAACTTAAGACCAGATGCTGTCATCAAAGCTATGTTTTCCTTCTTAGCGGCTGCTACCTGTTCTGCGGTAGCTGTTGGGTCATTAGCCAAAGCTCTATTCTGAAGAACAATATCCATTACCTGCTTTGCAAAGTCTGTTCTGTTTTCAGCCTGAATAGTTATGTTGGTTCCCTTAACATCAAGACCTCCAGTGCGAGCTGCATTGAATGCATTCGTAGCTGTATCCTTGCTTATAACTCTAGCATCCTTGCTTATTTCGGCAGGTAGGTTTTCATATAGTCCATTTACTGCATTTGCCACAACTGCATATGAAGAGTCTTTAGTGTTTAGCTGTGGCTTATCATCCTTAGGCTCGTCCTCTGGCTTGCTCTCTGGTGCTGATGTGTCTGCTGGAGCTGTCTGGCTTTCTGGTGCAATAATTCCTGGCTGTGGAATATCTGCTGCAAACTTCTTGTCATCAAATACTAGGTTTCCATCTTTATCGATAGAGAATCCAGGAACAGCCAATGCAAGTGACTGTAGAGACTTGCGGAATGCATCTGACTGTACCGTTGCTAGTCTTGCTGCAGACTCAATTCTTTGCCATGCAGCCTCTGTCTGACCAAGGTACCCTTCCTTGCCAACTGCCTCTAGTGCAATCTTCTTCTGGTCCTCTGCAAGCTTTAGAAGTCTCTCACTTGGCTCTATCTTTTCTTCTTCAAGAGTAGTCATCTTCTTGCTAAGCTCTAGAATCTCAGCTTCAAGCTGCTTTCTGGTCTTATTGTCAGAGGACTTTAGTGATTCTAGCTCTTTAGTCCTAGCTAGATCAAGTGCCTTCTCCTGGTCTTCCTTGGCCTTCTGTGCACGTCTACGCTGCTCTTCTTGCATAGCCCTAGCTGCAGCAGAGATATCTCCAGATGCCAAGGCCTGTGCAATATTTAGCTGAGCCTTTTGCTGCTCTGCAATGTCGCTATTTGCTTCCCAAATCTTATTTAATGCTTCAGCTCGCTCGTCATACTTCTTGTTGATCTCGTCTTCTTTATCTTCAATGGTAGACAAGCTATACTGTAGATCATCCATCTCATATTGATAATCAAACATTGTGTTCTGTGCTGTCTCTAGTGCATCAGAGATTTTCTCAATGTTTATTAAATCTTTATTTCTTCCGCTCTTATTTTCTCCAGCTGCAAAATCCTGGTTAACTATGGCTCTTTGTGCATCAAACCATTGGTTTACTCTGGATGTTACAGCAGACACCTTACCAGCATATTCGTCTAGCCATGCCTGAGTTCCTTCTGGTGTTGTAAAAGCAAGTTCCTGCTGAGCCTTCTTTAGGTTCTTCGACTCCTCTACCAGCTGCCTGACCTCTTCAGTTGTTGCAGCAGTAGCGATGGCATAAGCAAGCGACTCATCCTGTACTACCTCAAAAGCATCTGCTGAAGACATTCCCTCTTTAGTAAGCTTTGCCATTGCAAGCTTCTGCTTGTTGATTGCTGCAACACCAGAGACTAGCGAGAAGCTAAACTCTCCTAGCTTAATCTCAGAGATTGCCTTTTGTAGTTTTTTACCTTCTTCGGTTACGGTAATAATTCCATTTTTAATAGAGACAAACCTCTTCTTGGTTGCCTCGTCCATTCCATTAATTGCCTCAATGAAGTCTGTGCTGTATCCCTTAAACAATAGCTTTCTATCGCTACCAGCAAACTTAGATATAGTGGATGCTCCCTTTGCCAATACATCTTTAAAGGTTTCCTGATTTGTCTTAAGGTCGTCTGTAACCTTGATAGAGGCATTTCTAAACTGCTTTAGGCGTTCTAGGTATGGCTTGTATGGATCTTCTGGCTTGTTACCGCCATCATCTCCTCCTGGATCATTTACTGGATCATCTTTCTTATCTGTAGTATCTCCTCCACTAAAGAATTCGGCTTTAATTTGGTTAAATTCATCATCAGATATTCCCATTCCGCCTCTAGAATATCCTCTACGCATACCGCCAATCATCTTCTTGTACTCTTCTGGGAAGTTAGCCTTGTACCACTCAATAAGGGCTGCCTTATCAAAATCACCAATCTTAAAGTCTACGAGGACTTCATAGTTTAGCTGATTATCTTTTCCAGCAAGAGTGTCCCAATTATCAATAGTTTCTTGCAGGGTATTAATAGTATCTGCAGATAGCTTTTCTCCATTTGGACCAGTACCAGTCTTTATAAAGTCCTGAACCATTTGCTTAGTAACAACATCTGGCAAATCCTCAGTCTCTTTAATAAAGTTTCCTACTTCTTGAATTCTTTCTGCACCGTTAACATTAAGATCTACGCTAATTCCATATTCTTGCTCCATATTGGTAATCTGAGATAGAGCTTCAACGTCATTAACAAAGTTTGTAGAGTTTGACATATAGTCAATAATTACTGGAATATTAGTTGGCTTAATGTTACCCTTTGCAATTAGTTGCATTATCTGGTTAGCATCAGCAGTGCCACGTGTAGTTATTAGAGCATTAAACTTAGTCTCAATTACCCCACCAGTTTCCTTATTTGCATTAATAAGGTTAGAAACTGTAACTGGGTCAAACTCTCCAGAAGCAAGCCCTAGCTGCAATGTAGCTTTAAACTGATTAAACTTTCCGTCTTGGAATGTTGGAAGCTCTGCAAGACTTGTCTTTGCAAGTTCTGCAGCTGCTTTTACAGCACCAGTTGCATCCTTAAACTTATCATCAATAGCTAGGCCAACAGAGTCGGTAAATCCATCACCCATGGCCTCTGCCTGCTTCATTAGACCACTGAAGACAGCAGCGTTAGATTGTTTTTGTTTGGTTAGTGCAGAATCTCTTTCTTCAATCTTGTCATTTATCTGCTCTTCAATTGCAAGTCTTTCTTTATCTGTTTTAGCAGAATTCTTTTTAACTTCTAGCTCTGCAATTTGAGTATCGTAGTTTCTCTGTATTGAGTCAAGAAGTCCCTGATTCTGAGCTAGCTGCTCTGATCCAAGCTGTACTGCTACTCCTCGTGCCTTATTGTTTTCCTCAGCATCGCCGATCTCGCTCAAAACTCCAACAGCAGCAACTGTTCCAGCAGCTAATGCTGTAGCGGCAGCAATAACAGCTGCAACTGGAGCACCAGCTCCAGCAGTAAAGGCTGCTACACCTCCAGCGATCGTTAGACCAGTACCAATAACTGTTTTTGCAATATTGCCAAAATCATTTTCTGCATTTTCTGATACAACGTTCATAGCAGTATTAAATGCTTGTGTCTGCTGCTCTACAGAATCCTCTTGGATTTTCATTGTAAGAGTTAGAGGATCTTTAAGAAGATTCTCGCCGTTTTTTCCAAACAGCTCAACCAATTCTCCAGAAATTCTAGAACTAATTGTGTAATTCTGAAGTTTTTCTCCTAGTGCAGATGCAATAGACCTGGCCTGCTCTTCAGTTACCACCCCCTGCATAATTGCATAGGATAGCTGGTTAGCAAAGTTCTTGCCCATTTCTTCGCTAGTCATGCCCTGCTTTTGCATGGACTCTGCATCTGCAAGCATTGCCTTGCCAGCTTCAGATTCAAGATAGTTCTGACCAAAATATCTCTTCTTTGCACTTTCACCAGTTAGCTGATTTTGTCTCTTGCGGTCTGCAATGCTAGATGCTGACACTGTTCCAGTAATCTCGGACATAGCCTCTAGTTTGTCGTTAGTCATTGCCATTGCCTTAGCTGCAGTGTGGCCAGACCTTGTTGCATTTTCAAGAGCATTTTTTACTAGAACAAATCCACCAACGACTGCAGCAAGTGCTGCAATTACTCCACCTACTGGATTCATAAGCATTGGTAGCATTGGTAGAAGCATACCTGCCATCATTACCATACCGCCAGCCTCTTGCATCTTTGGATTACCAGACATCATCATGCCCATACCAGCTGTAGATGCAGCCATTCCTACAGCACCAAATCCACTAGCTAGACGTGCACCAAGCTTTGGCTTTGGCTCTGCAGCTTGCTTAGTGGCTGCGGCATTGTATCTGGCTTCTGCTTCTGCCTTAGAGATTCTTCCCTTACCAGGATCTACGTAATACTCTTTTCCGTTAACATCTTTTCTAACTTCGTAGCCCATATCAAAGGTTTTGTTTTGACCACCAGCACGAAGTCCGCTTAGACCGCTCATATATCTATTTAAGACAGAGTCATCTAGCTTATTGCTTATTCCTTTGGCTAGGCCAGCAGTAAGTGCCTTACCTCTGTCTAGCACCTTTCCAATTGAGCCACCAATTGTTTTTGCAGAGGCATCTGTAATAATTGGGGTAGTCTGCTGAGTATTACCAAATGGGTCAAGTGGTAGTCCGTTGGTTCCGAATCCTGGTATCTTTGGAACATTGCTGTTGGCGTATCCTGGAATCTTTCCGTAGATCATTTGCTGAATCAGACCAGCGTACTTCTTTGATTCTTCTGCTGGAATTACTGCCTCACCTGGGGAAAGCATAGCAGGTACAACATCCCCAGCACCCTTAGGACCAGGTACGGACACAACTCCATTAGCATATTGGTTTTGCATCAAGCTTGGTAGGATAGATGCAGCAAGCCCTAGACCTGCAAACGCACCAGCTCCTCTACTAAGCATCTTGCCAAGACTAAATGTCTGTCCTCCAGAAGGAATCCTAACATTCTTTGGTGAAGCTGAAGCCTTAGGTTTTAGTGTCGTTGTCTTTGGTCTTGCTGTTTTTGGAGTGCTGATTGGAGTACCAGCCAAAGTTGTCATTGGGGTGTCGTAGAAGCTGGACTTTAGTCTGCTTCCAATTCCATAGCTTAGAAGCCTAGAATCCTTTCTTCCTGCAGCAGTTGCTGAGAACTGAGATCTCCACTTTGCTATCGCCTGTAGGTTCTTTGCCTCTGCTGCTGTTACTGGATGCTTTCCAGCAATAAGGCTTGATAGCATACCCTTGTCAATCCCAAACTTTTTCAGTTCTGCTGGGGACATAGACATGAGGTTTTTTGCATCCTTGCTAGAGCCAAAGTAGGCTGCATATTTATTTATATAACCTAGGTCTGCAACAATGTTTTTTGGATCCCAAATCTTTTTCCCTGCAGCATCTGTAGCATAGTTAATGTGTGCCGCATCAAGTGTGGTGAAGTTTCTAATTTGCTTTTCGTTATAACCAAGTCTGGCTGCCTCAGCACGTATGCTGGCAATCTCTTTTTCAAACTTTGGACCAAAAGCATTTTTCATGTTGGTAATTGACTGCGGTGCTGAAGACTTTCCAGAGCCACGATTAGTCTTTGCACCAGTAGCACTTAGACCAAAATTCTTTCTGAGCTTACGAGCATCTAGCTCTGAGCCAGTCCTATTTGGACCACTTACAAGATTTTCAATTCTTGTTAGGATACGAGCATCTGGGATACCATTATCCTGAAGCATTTTAATTGTTGCGTAAAGGGCATCTGTTTTTGCACCAGGCTTAACCTTAAATGCCTTTCCAGAAAAGTTGATAAAGCCACCCTCTTCAAATCTGCTTCCAAACATGTTAGCCAAAATCTTTACAATTGTTGGAGCATTTTGTGGTGTAACACGAATCTTTAGCCCAGCTTGGTCAACAAGCTTTTGGATTTGCTTTGCAGCTGACCTGTCCTTAGCAATAATCTTAGAGATTTCGTTAACACCAAAACCTCCAGGGGTATATGTCTCAACGTATGGTGGCTTGGGGTTTGCCGTCCACTGATTTGGATAGTTAATTGGATCAGACTGGTACCTACCAAATGGATTGCTTAGTCTATCAAATCTTGCATTCTCAAAGCTACCCTTGCCACCTCGCATAGATACTGGAGACAGCTTAAAGCCAGGGTACCCCCCCATTCTTTCAAAGTCTATCAAAGCATCTGTTACTGCTGCCTGTGAACGTCTAGCAACACTTCTCTTGGTTACTATATCAACGTCTCCGTAGCGGCTTAGGGTATCTGACTTAAAGTCTGGAGTAGGTCCAAACATTCCAGTCTTTGGATCTTTATATCCATACTGCTTTCCACGATCACCAATGGTAAAATCTGTGGTTATGGCGTTATACTGCTTACCCTTAAATCCAAATACCCTATTAAGGAATGCCTGGAATGGTGATGTCCTTGCGTACCCATATGTTGGTCTAGCAGATGCTGGGGTGTCTCTGCCAAGGCCAAACACCTTTTCTTCCATACGAGATCTTAGAAGCTCTTGTGCAACATTTCGTCTTCCAGCAATGTCTATGTAGTCTGCACCAGTATTAGTTTCAAATGCACTCTTGTATCTTCCGCCCTTTCCAGCCTGGAGCATTGCGGCAAGGTCTGCCTGCTTGGTTCTTACGGCAACACGTGAACGACTTAGCATTGCTGCAAATGGATTGAGACCAAAGCGATATCCTGGAACAGAATCAGAAATCATTGCCTGGATTAGACCAGAGTATTTCTTAGACTGCTTTGCAGGAATAACAGCTTCTCCAGGAGACAGCATAGCTGGAACGATATCTCCAGCACCCTTTGGTCCTGGAACAGAAAGAACTCCACTGTTGTATTTCTTTGGGCGTGGTGTCTTAGCACCCTTTGGAACAATAGCTCCAGTTTCTGGGTTAATTCCAAGAAGCTTTGATTGGTTAACAACGGCACGAGCATATGCAGTAGCCAAATTGTTTACGGCTGCGGCCTCAACACCAAAAGTCTGTATTAGTTTTGCGTGTTTTTGATCAAGGGAGGAGGCAACTGCTGCCGCTTCCAGCTGTTGCTGTGTCATGTACTCTGTTTGGGCACCCAAGTCCATTGAAGACTTTCCAGCACCAGACATAGTCTTTCCAATAAATGAGAACATCTTGATTAGGTTAGCGACACCGTTAGCAATAAGACCAAATGTCATAAGTAGTACTGGTCCAATACCAGCAACCACTGTAGTAGCAATTACAGCAAAGTTCTTAGCCCCATCGCCCATCTCATTAAACTTGTCTAGGAAGCCCTTGGCAAACTCTACAAGTGGAGTAATTGCTTTTAGGAATGCCTCTCCTAGTGGAACTAGGGAAACCTTTAGGTCTTCGACAGCCTTCTTAAACTTATACATTGGAGAGTCCTCAACACGCTTCAACTCTCGTTCAGAAAGAATCGCAAGCTCTTCGGCAGTAGATCTACTTAGCTTCAATACTCGTTCTGCCTGGCTACCCTCTTTAATTACGTTCTGGAACAAGGTAGATAGACGTGAGAACTGGAACTTACCAAATAGCTGCTCAATAGCACGTGCACGATTTAGTGGATCTAGCTGATCCAACGCAGTAGCAAAGTCTACAACTAGACCCTTTACATCACCCTTATTGGCTTCAACGATAGCCTTAATGTTGATTCCAAATCCCTGCAAAAATTCTGATGCTTTTGCTGTAGGGTTAATCAAAGATGCAAGACCAGACTTTAGTGCGTTAGCACCTTCAGATGCGTTAATGCCACCTTCCTTCATTGCTGTTAGGAAGAAGGCTAGATCTTCTACGTTTCCACCAAGCTGCTTAACTACTGGGGCTGCCTTTGGAATAGCAATTGTCAGGTCTTCAATAGCAGTTACAGTTTGGTTTTCTACTGCGTTTAAGAAGTTAATCTTTCCAGCAAGTTCTTCTGCTGCAGTTCCAAATGCGTTGGTAAGGGAGATTGTTGTCTCTAGGGCTTGCTCTTGCTCTACCCCACCAAGAACAGCAAGTCTGGTTGCCTGATTAATCTGAGCTAGTAGGTCTGCCCCCATTTTACCCATAGCTGCAGCGTCTGCTGCCATAGCCATAGTCTTTTCAACCTGTACGCCATACTTGGTAAATTCTTTTGCAAGATCCTGGACCTGCTGAATCATCTTGTCAGTCTCAGAAGATGCAGTAAAGCTATCTCCGTAAACACGCTTGAATCTAATTGCCTGCTCTTCCATTTTCATGAAGGTCTTGGAGGCAATTGTTCCAAGGTAGGCTAGTGGTACAGAAAAACCAACCATGAGCTGGCGACCAGCCCACTGAGTGTTCTTACCAAAGTTTAGAAGGTTTGTGGAACCTTGCTTAATAAGCTGATTAAACAGCTGCTGCTTCTGTGCAGCAATAGCTGTTTTGGTAGACAGGTTTTCCATGTCCAAAGCTAAAGGCCGTACCGCAATTCCCTTTAGGGCACCGTTTGCGTCACGACCTAGCTTTACGAACTGTGTCTGTAGAGTCTTTACTCTAGATTCTGCAACCTTCTGGATTGTGTCAAATTCGCTCTTAAAGAGCTTTCCAAAGGTCTTGCTTGCTCCACCTGCATACTTAAAGTATTGCCCCATGGACATTTTGTTTGTCTCAAGGGCACGAGTAAAGGACTCTGTTGTGCTTGTAATAGTCTTAACACGGGCAGAAAACTGTCCAGTTGCATTGATATTGTTTATCAGGTTACGCTGAACGTTTTGAGCTGCCCGTGCTTGCTGAGCACCAGACTGAAGGAGTTGTGCGTTTAGCTGAGCGATCTGTCTTTGCAGATTTTTAATTTCTGCAATTCCGACAGACGTATCGACATCAATAATTATGTCTGCACGTGCATCAGCCATAAACGGCACCTCCTACTTTTTATTTATTTGTAATTGAATTGAAGAGGGCTGAGTTTCCCGATGCCTCTTCAACAATCTTGTAGACCGTTGGAAGGTCTAGAAGATCTTCAAGCTTCTTAATGTCTCCAGCTAGCTCTGGGTTGTACTGTTGCATAGCAATCTGTACACACTCCATTAGCAGTGTCATTGACTTCTCGTTGTCATCAGCCACATCCTGGATCTGCTCAAACTTCTTAGTGAAGTTGCGGAGCAAGGAAATCTTTAGTGGTCTGATGTTAATTTCAGTACCGTCGAATAGCTTAATTGTCTTTTCTTCGTTAATTGTAGTTGCCATTTATGTGTTTTCCTCTCTTAAAGGGCTTGTTCAATTATAGCATAAACATGCTTTATTTTTTGGTGAGATCCGTGTAACTAAGCCCTAAACCAATGCCAAATCCAGCCTTTTGAGCGTTTGCTCCTTGGAGAGCAAGGATATCTTTTCCATTAGCAGCCTTACCTTTACTGAATGCCTTAGCTTTCATGTCTTCCCACTTATTTGTTGCATCTTGCTTATTGTTATCAAGGTCTACACCTTGGATAGCAGCCAAGAACTTCTTAGTATTGTAGTCGTCTTCTCTCTTTGCCTCAAGCGTTGCCATTAGTTCTTGCATAGACAAGGATGACTCTAGTTCGTCATAGTCTTTCCAGATACCCAGCAAAAATGCCTCTGACTCTAGCTTTGCTAAATCTAATGTTTCCCAGGTTACCCCACTCTCAGTAGCCTGCTCCTTTACCTTCTTATCTGGATTGCCAACCTTGATTCCAGCAGCGACATCTAATATCTTATAAATAGTCTTTAGGTCAAAGCTGTCTTCCAACTCTGCAATAGTAGATATCTTGGGGTAGTATTGCTGCATAGCAATTCTTGCACACTCAGACAGAAAAAAGATAGCCTGATCATCATCAATGGCTGTCTTAACAAACTCAAAGGCATCCATAAACTGACGTAGATATTTAATCTTTAATGGTGCCAGCTGTATTGGCGTACCGTCCACAGTTCTGATAGTGGAAAACTCATATATTTTAGTTGGCATCACTTAATTATACCAAAAAGCAAACTGCCCCAGCACAATAAGTGCCAGGGCAGTTCTATTAAGTTATATAGCTACTGATTAGGAACCAGCAGGGATGGTGCGGTCAACGATCTTACCGTAGGAAGCGTCGTCGTTTGGAAGCAAACGGAACGATACTTCGAACATGGTAGCCTCGTCACGCTTTGCGGACACGGTTACGTTGTCGATAGAAAGTGCACGGTATGCAACATAGATACGCTCAATGTTCTCAGACTCTGCACACTCACCAGTACCAGGACCAACTGCAACTAGACCACGCTCAACTGGGCACTCACCGATGTCGCCAGCAGATAGGTCAAGGACGTTCTGTCCGTTCCACATGCTGTCTACACCGCCAGTGTAGTTGTCGTCGCCATTTGCAGCAAGTGCAAATAGCAAGTTCTCTAGGGTTGACTCTGCAAATGTGGTATTTAGGTTAACCTGCATACCCTGCTTGTATAGCTTTGCAACGTCAAGAACCTGGTCAACCTGAACCTCACCGAAGTCAGGCTGGAACTGAATCTCCAAACCGTTCATTGTGTAACCAACGTTACGGAAAGGATACACAGTCTGACCGTTAACGGTTGCTGTGTGGTTAGTCAGGGTCTTACGGTATGTGTCACCTGCAACTAGTGCTGGAAGTTGATCTTCAGCAGTAGCGTCCAGGATAGCACCGTCAGTACCAAGACCTAGTGGGCCGACCTCGTATGTAAAGAGAGCAGCTGCACCAACAATAATGTTGGAGCTTGAACCACGTGTGTAATTTGCCATAATTTTCACCTCTTCTTTATGGAATTAGTGGGCGTTGTTTCCTCAAGATAAGTATACACCCATTTTATTAGTACTATAGGGACAGGTCGTTATTGGTTAGCTCTGGCATCTGATGATAGGTATATTCGATGATGATCTTGTTACCACCGTATGTCCTAGCTGTGCCAAAGTCAATAATGTCCCTGGTTTCCTCTAGCTGATAGACTTTGATATTGTGAAAATAAAACTTGTTAGATAGTAGATTTGGTGTTGCCTGAGTTCCGACATTAATCTGTCGTCCTGCTGCCCATCTGTTTAAATCTTCTGCTGATTCGTCTCCACGGTCCATAAGCCTTAGTATTAGCTCCTGTGTCTGGACCATCTGCTCTGTTACGTTTGACTCTGTAGCATAAAAATAATATAAAACTTGCTCTGACCTGATGTGTGGGAATGGACCTCTACGCATCTTGATTAGTCTATCCCATGTAGCCATTACCCCAGAATATGGGTAGATGTTGTTTTCTACCGTAATCCATTGCTCTGTAAGCTCGTCAATAGAGGCAGGTCTTGATGGAAAAAAAGGAATACCAATTCCAGTTCCTACAGTAGCCATCTTTGTTTGCAGGTAATTATTAATCCAGAGGACTGGTGTATTAAGTAGTGACTCAGTCATTATTGATTACTCCTGCATTTACGATCCATTTGTACCCAAGACTCTTGCCATACTGTCTTCCACCCCTGGCACCACTCTTTAGGTTACGCTTATAGACTGACAAGTCTTTTAGCTTTCCTATTATACCACTGGAATTTAGGAATGCCTGAGAAAAGTATTGATTGATAAAAATATCAAAGGCTCTCTCGTAGCTGCCCTGTACCTCTGCACCACCAGGGTTGCTAACGTTCACCTCTTTAGAAGTAAACACTGTTTCTCCATTAACATCAAATGCTAGGGCTTGAGCAGCCTTTGGTCTAATCTGTACTGGAATACCGTCTTCCATAATTCTTGCCTTGTCAAAGAATGGCGTGTTTGATCCATTCTTAATTGACGTAGATTGCCTAAAAGTAGAATTTAACGATAGCCCTGCTCCTGTAACTACGTAGTCTATGTCAAACAGTCTAGCCTCTGGGCTTCCAGTCTGGTGCCACTCATACACGTGGTGAAGGGTGTCTGGGTCTGTTCTAGCCATAGAATCAATAAATTGCTTTAGAACTTCTACGGTTGATGCACCTAGATTTTGTAGAAAAGCTTTCTTGCCAGACTCAACGCCTTCTAGGAACCCCAAAGAGTATTCCATAATATTGTTTAGGTCTTTTGTTAGAGCTTTAGTATCTATCTTGAGTTTGATCATACATCTACCGCCTGGTTTTCGGACCTACGAATTACTAGCTTGTAGTATTCAACTGAGCCGAAGGGACCAAGGGTAGGGTCTTGAGAAGCAATCTCAAATATTGTAGACTTTCCAGCTCTTGGTCCAGAAGTCTCTAGATAGATTGGGTTGCCAGCAGCATCACGAATATTTGTGATGATCACGTTTGTAATAGCATTTCTATTCTCTTGCTTAGAGAACCTAATGTCTTTTCTAGTTCTGCCCACCAAGATTACTTCTTTTGTAATATTGACATTAGGCTTTACTTCTTCTTTGTTAGCTGCCCCACCTGAAGAAAAAGAGCAAGCAACTGTCTTGTCTAGAATCCACTGCTTGCTTACATTTCCATAAGCCATCTGCTCAACTACTGGATAGTAAACGTCAGCTAGTAGTGGGTAGATAAAATCTGTAGTTTCGCAATAAGCCATTTTATAAGACTCCTAGAGTCTTGATAGACCTAGCATACTTTGAAAGTATCTTGTCTACGACTATGTTACCTGTTCCCTCAAATGCTTGCTTGTCAAACTGAATCTTAAACTGATCAGTGTTGTAGCTAGTTGCATAACGCTTGTAGTATTCTAGTCTACCGCAAGCGATATCGTCTGTAAGAAGCTCTGCTGCCCTTACGATGTCCTGTGGGATCATCTTGTAGCCAGACTCCACGATAATGGTGTAGTCAAAAGTCTTGGGGAATCCACGATAGTAGTAATCTATGGAATTTGTGTCTGCAGCTGACAATGGGATAATAATCGATGCACCCTGGTTTCTATTGATTGTTCCAGAGTAGTACTGCTGAATTGCTGTACCATCTGCAGTAATCTCAAAGGTTCTCTCGTAGTTGTCTGGGTTTGCTGCATCATAAACAAGGGTGTTGTTTTCGTAAACCTTTAGGATCTTCTTGGCATCAATCCATAGCGGAAGATAGTCAGCACCGACACCAGATGTTTCAATAACCTGCTTTCTGTAATAGAAGCCGTCATCAATTACTGAGTCAATGATTGCTCTAGCAATCTCTTCGTTCCTGGCGTATTCTGCAATCTCGCTCTTTGTTGTGCCCTTTGTGTTTGGGTTTACGTAAGGACGCACTACAGAGTAGTAATACTCATTGTCATAAATCTGTACCTCATACTCTCCGTCATACTTTGATGGGAGATCTACATTTAGGATACCATCAGCATCTGAGGTAATGGTTGCTGTGGTGAAAGAAAGATCCACCATATCACGAACAATTACTGGATAATCAGTCGATGCTTCATCTACCTGAATATCCACCGTTGTGTCATATGGTGGAACTCTCAATACTTCCATGTCACTATCCTAGGTATGTCTTAATTTCTTCTGGGGTTGCAAGACGGACTGCAGGCAGTTCTACCCACTTCTCGGCTGCTTCCTTAGAAACAATTGCATAACCCTTCTGAAGCTTGCCAATGCCCTGCCAGTGAACGTTGCGAGATACAAACAACGCAACCTTCTCTCCTGACTCTTCCTCTGCTACCTTTGGTGCAGGGGCTGCCTTCTTCTTTGAAACCTTACCAGTTCCGATTACGCCATCCTCAACAGATGTGATCGCTGGAGCAGTTTCAACTGGCTCTGCAGCTACAATAACAGTAGGCTCTACAACGGCTTCCTGAACTACTGGCTCTTCTACTACGGCTGGTGCTGGCTCTTCTGCCACAGCCTCTTCTACTACTTCTGGCAAGGTCTCCTCAACTGGAGCCTCAACCACTTCCTCAACAACAACGTCGTCAACTTCAGTAGCTTCTGGATTAAATGTGTTTTCTGTCATCATGACCTCCTTTAATAATTATATCAGAATAATTGAAAAGGGACAGAGGCCGAAGCCCCTGTCCCCTTCATAAGGTTAGGTAGACTTAGCTGTCTGCAGATGCGTCGGCAAATGCGATAGCGTCCTCTTCCTCCCACTGAATACCGAAACGTACGAATACGGTGTACTCAATGGTGTCCTTCTTAGCCTTGTACTCACGGTTCACAGTGATGTCACGCTGGAAACCCCATACACGGTTCTGTGGGAATGTCAAGTCGACATAGCCCTCAGGGTAGTAAGGAACTTCCTGAACATCGATTCCGAGAACACGAGTAGTACGTGCTCCACCGAATGTCTGTGCGGCACCGTCTAGGTAAGCCTGACGGTTAGCTGGAGTACCAGCTGGGGTACCTGCGAATGCCTCTGCAATTGCGTCAGCAAGGGTACCGTTGTTCTTAACGATGCCCTGGAAAGCGTCAGTACCAGCGTAGAACTTTAGGTTCGACTTGATGGCACGATACTTACGTGGCATAGCTAGGATGATTTGCTGCATGACCTCTGGGGTCCATGCGTTGTTTGCAACAGAAACAACGGCCTCGTGAGAGTCTCCGTTGGTTACGTGCTTGTGAACGAATCCAGGCATGATGGACAGGAATGCACCTGTGGTTCCATCACCGTTGATTGCTAGGTCTTCGATGTCATTTGCAAATGCATTTGTCATCAAGCGAACTAGGTGGTCTTCAAGGGCTGCACCCTCAATACCATCCTCTAGAGCTTCAGCAGAAACTTCCCAGTCTAGACGAATCTTCTTGGTTGTTAGCTCTACCTTGCTAAATGTCGCACCAGTGTTGGTGTAGTCACCGTTAGCCTGTGCAGCTGCACGGATAACACGCTCTCCAACATTGACCTTCTCAAGCTCCATGGTGTTTGCTCGCATGGTTACCCTGCGACCATCCTTGGCGAGAACTGTAGCATCCCAAACGTAGTCAATAAAACGACGTGCCTGTTCAGGGCGAAGGATACCGCTACCTGCATCACCAGAAGGGTTCACAGCGTTTGGACCAGTGGTTACACCAAAGTTAGCTGTTGGAATGTTTCCCAGAGTGCTTGCACCAGGGTTGTTCACACCTCCAACGCCACCAGAAGCGAAGGCACCTTCTCCATTGTATAGACCAGAGTCGTCACCAGCAGCATCTGGATTGTTCTTAATAATCTCTTCCGACATATTGTCACCTCCTAAGTGATATGCTTATCGAAATAAGTCGGCAGTTTTGAGGAAACGACCGCCCCATAGGGAGTTCTCAGACTTTTCTATCTGAGTTTCCTGAACGATCTCGCCAAGATCGCCAGACTTGCGGAAAGCGGTATCTGCAACAACTGCGTCAAGCCCCTTTCCAAATTCATTTAGTTCGCTCTTTGTAGTAGTGACATCGTTCTTTACAGAAGCAACGTCAGCTGTGATTACTCCAAGCGACTTCTTAAGATCAGCAATCTCGTCATTCAATGACTTAACGACCGCTGATAGATCGCTAAAGGCTGATGTAATGCCCGACTGAATTTCAGCAATAGCATTAGCGACTACATCATCTGCTTTTGATACCTCAGCTACCTCGTCTACTGACTCAGACTTCTCCTCGTCATAAGACTTGTCTTCCATGTTTGCAGACTTATCCATTTCCTCTTCAGGATCTGAATCACCATTGGTGTCGTCTTCATCCATGTCTTCTGCCTTGGTAGCTTCAGCTTCGTCTGCCTTTACGACATCCTCAACTGTGGCATCTGCCTCTGGAGCGACCTGTGCATCTTCAACTGTTACATCGTCTGCGACGACATTCTCTGTTGTTTCAGTCATAGGATCTTCCTCCTTGTTCATCTTAGATAGATTAATGCCTTTAGCACTATCAACTAAGAACTTTATTACATCTGATTTCTCAGTATCGTTTGTTTCAACGAATCCTATATTCTTCATTGGGTTACCAGAGATTGGGCTAGTTGCGGAATCTTCCTTTGATACCGTCACAATTCCATTCTCGTCGTCCCAGAAAACATTTTCAATTTCTGTGTCAAGACCCTTAACAACGTCAACGCCATCAACCTTTTCAATTGACATGATGTTTGCAAACTGGTTTGCAGGATTGTCAACTAGGGATAGCTCTGTTAGGTCGTAGTCCTTGATTACACGGACAGTCTTTTCCATCTTCTCGTCATACATGTCGTCATACTTATTCATACGACCACCAATAGAAAAGCCAGAAAGGGTTCCGTCAAGAACCTTTTCCCAGGTGCTCTGTGCACCCTTAGATACATAAGCTGATACGTATACGCCAGTATAGAACTTCTTGCTCTCTGGATCAAAGTACTTCTCTTCTTTGAAGGATACCATTTTGCCTACAGAGATTGGCTGGTGCATTTCACGAATGTTACCACGGAACTTAGCAAAGGCCTTTAGAGATGCATCGGTAGTTACGATGTCAGCCTGCTTATCAACGTTGTCAAGTGTGGCAAACCCAGAAACGATTCTACGTTCCTGATCTACCTTGCTGAACGGCATTGAGAGACGAACGTTGTCTCCCTCTGTGTTCCACTGAGCCTTTGAAATAGTCATACTAACCTTATTATATACCTTTTTTAAAAGGAATAACAATATTATAACATACAATTACGATGTTATTCGGAAGAGGCACCTTCTCCTTGTGCATTTCTTCCAGAAATTGTAGATGTGCTGTCTGAATTATTATTTGTTCTTTCAGCATCCCTCTGTCGATTGCCTGCAGTATTTGCACGAGCATCTGCTGCCTGCCTAGATGTCATCTCAAATGGTTCGTCACCATCTGGACGCTGTGGTAGTCCAAGAACTTCACGAGCCTCATTAGGAACCATAATCTGGGTCTTAACGTAACGCTCTAGAATCTGCGACTGAGCAATCTCATCTGTTAGAGTTAGCTCATTGAACTTTAGCTCTACAACGTCTGTGTACTCACGAATGATCTTGTTAAGCATCTTCTCAAGGTTACGCTGGGCTGGTCTTGCTACCTGCTCCTTAAACGTACGGTCCTGTGCTAGAGCTGCAGCAATGGCAGAAGAATCTCCACCACCAATCTTGGATAGTGGTACCTGGTGAGCAATTAGAATGTCTTCACGGTTACGTACACGATACTCGTTAAACGATGCTTCCTGTACCCCGTTCTCAATAGGCTCCATCTTGAACTCAACCTTGTTGGTATCAGAGTCTCCTGGTAGAGGAATGTACAGCGTTCTGTGAGACTGTCCACGAAGATTGGTCTGCAAGAATCTAAATAGCTTGTCCTCTGCATCAGAAGATAGCTTTGCACCCTTTAGTGTTACAACGTAGCGTGGTACCGCCTTGTTGCTAAAGTAGTCAATGTTGTATTGGTTGGCAAGCTGGTCACCATGTAGTGCAGACAGTGCAGACATGATATCTGGAACACCGTAGTAAGTGTTAAGTGGAGAGTATTCCTTGTAATGGATAATCTCATTTGGACGTGGGTCAGCTGTTACTGGATTTGCATTAGTTGCCCCAAAATTTCTAAAGTAAACAACCTTCTGCCCAATGATCTGTACGTATCCATCCTTTAGTCTGCGAACACGCATAGTGGTCGATGGAATGTGACCAAGGTATCCAATCTCTCCCTTTGTGGTTCTACCAATTTCTAGATAGCCATTTCCAGTTGATTGAACGTCAGTAAAGAACTTCATCATGGTGTGAGTAAACGAATCATCGTCGTTGAGATTCTCAAGCCAGTCACGTAGCTCAATCTTTAGTCTCTCAATTCTGCTTCTAGCACGATCACGCTGGTCTGGCTCCATCTGCTGCTCTAGCCTTAGCTGAGTACGGTCTGATACATGGAAGTCATAGCCAAGGCCAACAATATTTTCTACCTTGGCATCAATAGCTGCGTGGTTTGCAAATGATGTGTCGTAGTAGTTTGCTAGCTCATATAGGTTCCATGGCGGAGTGATTACATCGAATAGACCATATCCGTTGTTGTATACCGTGCCAGGATTGATCTGCTTTGTCTGGGCACCATCTAGTCCAGAAGCTCTGGCTGATGCACCTGCAAGATATGCAGTAGACATTGTGTCTACGTTATTTGGAATTGGTGTCTCATAAGCTTTTGCCATTCTGTCAGAACGACGCTTAAAGTTTTTGTCTAGACCATTAAGGTTCTTTAGCTCGTCCCAGGACTTTGCAAATGGATCCTGACGCTTAAAGATATTTTCTTCTACCTCTTGGTTGTCAATATTTGCACCAATAATATATTCAGACATTACTCATCTCCATAAAGCTTTAGTGTCTTCTTGGCTGCAATAACTGCACCAAGGTCGTTCATGCTTGGGATTAAGCCCTGCTTCATTCTGTCTACCTGCTCAGAGTGCTCTTCATCCGTAATCTTCTTCATGTTAGGATAGAACACAGCTCGTCCCTCAGGCTGTCCCCAATATTTTGCTGCATCTGCTAGCTCTTTAATTCTAGCTTTGTCATCTCTCATACCTTCGATTGACAGGGCATTGCCTCTACCGTCAGTAAATGGCTTTCCGTTTGGCTTCATCCAAACGTATGTTCCATAGTTAGAAAAGTTTTCTTCAATTACCTGTACTTTTGTTTCGCCAATTTGACCAGGCATACGTGGTTTTTGTGGTATCATAACCAACAGTATACCATATTATAGAGGTTTTACAATGCTGGATGACCAGTCTATTTCTTTTGTGACGTTATATTCTAGCAATCCACCCACATATAGAGTAGAACTATCTCCAGCAACTATCTTATTTGTGCCAGTATAAGCCTTATAGATGTCAGATGGATTAACCCCATAGTACTGCGTAGATGAAAGAACTAGAACATCGTACCAGAGATAGGCATCGCCAAAGTCATTGATCCTTGCTCTCCAGTAGTCCCAGTCATATGAAGTGCCAACCACTTGGTTCCAAATCCTAAACGACTGTCTTTCAATTTCCTGTACACCGCTAGACTCGTAATACGAGATATTGTTAACCATGATTGGACCAGTTATGCGGATTGCTCCAACCGTATTGTCAAACTTAAGTGGCTCAGCAAATCTCATGCCAATTACCGTCCACTCATTGACATTTATGACTGGTGTTTTCACAAGCTTTCCGTTAATATAAAATGCAACGCCATTCTGGAACTCGCCAGTCTTTGCATTAAGTGCATAAAGCCTTGCCCTCTTGCGTGATCTACCAATTGGCTGCATAAAGACCTTGACGTAGATGTAGTCTGATTCTAGCTCAAACATCTTAGTTTCTCCAGATGGGAACTGATCTTTGCCATAGAATGAAAACATCTGGGCACCAATAACCTTGTAGGACTCAGCATTCTTGTTGTTTACATTTACCAGGAAGCCTCTGTTAATTAGTGGATCGTAGTCTCCAACCTTTTCTATACCGCTTTTTCTAGTCAGATATAGGTGTGGTGTGCTACCCTTGTAGATTCTATATGGGTTTCTTGACTTGTAATCAAAGTATACGCCAAGCTTTTGATATGGATAAACTGGGACGTTGAACTTTGTTCCAATTGGATTTGACGTGTTGTCGTTGTATGCCTGAGAAGCATACTGCAACTTTCTAATACTAATCTTGTTCTTTATTGCTCCACGTATTTTCATTTCAATGTGGGTCACAACTGCGTACGACGTTATTGGAATATCTTTTGGTGGATAGATAATCATTCCATCAACTACTTCAAACGCTGTGTCCATCCAGCCAGAAGTATACCTATCTGAGGTTGTGTTAACAACAGCATTTTGTGGAGCCTTAGCAATTTCTGCAAAAGAGCTAAGCTGTTTGGTAGCACCAGTCTCTACAAGCTGAAAGCTGACATACGACCTAACCAAAGAACCATCTGTGTCGTAGGATGCCAACCTAAACTTTGGCAAAGCAGGATAGTCTATGTTAAACTGCAAGAAGTCCAGGTCGTAGTAATCCTCTTCGTAAATGTTCTTTACATACTGTGCAAAATAGCTAAGAGGAATATAGTCTTGCCAATATGAATCACAATCAATGTCTATTGAATATACCCCGTAGTCAAGATAGGACCTTAAAGTATAGGTTGCTATGTGATCGTAAATACCACCAATATCAAACGATGATGGAGTTCCACCATCAAGTATTCTGAACCATACCAGAGTTGCAGACAGTCCACCATCAGCGTCTCCGTATGGCTCTTCTACTGCAAAGTAGTCTGCTATCTTTGAAAGGTTACGCTCTGTAGCTAGACCAACCTTAAAGATCTTTCCATCAAACATGTTTGTAAATGAGTTATCTCCAGCCACAAACATAAGCATTTGAGATGCACTGTTAAAGAATGACAGAACGTCTCCACCGTACTCTTCTCCAAGAGCATCAAAAGATATTCCAATAAATGTTTTTGAGTTAAGAATTACACCTTGCTTTTCTGCTACAAGGGTTTCTGCTCCTCTTACATTTAGAATGTATTTAACTGTGTCATTTACCAATACCGCTCTAAATTCATCGCCACTAATCTTATTAACGATCTTAAAGATTGTCTTTGAAGTTGGGCTATATGAAGAGATAGAGAAGATGGTGTAAACACCCTTGGTTGGCTGAGAAGAAACAAGAAGATTGTTAAACCTTATAAAGCCTGTATTGGATGCAAAAGTAAAGTATTCATCCGCATTGCTTTGCTGCGTAGCAAACCAGTTGTCATAGTTTGTTGACTGAAAGATAAAGTCTGGAAGAGCTACTTGTGGTGAAGCTAGACTTAGTCCATCAGTATCAATGTTTTCTGCAATACCCTGGTTCCACCTACCCATATCTGGGTAGTGATAATTGTTTGTATAGTCAGCAACAGAATAATCAATGAATGCAGTGGTAGCACCAAATGACTTGTTTACTCCATCTGGTGACTCAACTGCCTGACCATATCCAAACCTACGCTTAGCAACAATTGCTGGCACAGCGTATGGATAGATTGCTGGGCAGTCAATTTCAATTGAAGGAACATCTGAGTAGGCATAGAATCCCCAGTAGTCTTCTCCAGCAGTATCCGAAAGATCTATGTCTTTTGTGCTAAACGATATGTTTATTACCTGTTCCCCATTTATCAGAAGGCTTGCAGTATCTAGAGTTATTCTGATGTCAACGAGCATTGGCCTGTACCACTCACCAACGAAGTGTGAGCCAACAGCGTCGCCAACCTTTAGTCTTAGGAATGGTCCATCAACATATAGACCATGGTCAGAACCAATTGGTCCTAAAATCTTTCTAGGCTGATCTGATCTTGAATCAATTCTTAGCCATGCTTCAAATGTGTATGCGTTATATCTTCCAGAATAGTAGAGCATACCGCTTCCTGGTACTACCAAAGATGGCTTACCACTAGTTGGATTTGGGGTAATCTTTGTAAGTGCCCCAGAGCCGTAGACCATTGGTATTGATGTATTCTTTGCAAGCAAAGTATTGCCTACAGAAAGGTACTTTCCATCAGACACCCCCAGGCCATACTGATCAGCAGCAGCGTATTTTGTTGCACCGAATAGTGCTTGCTCTGAAGTATTTAGCGAGCCAGTAGATAAGTCTACGCCTAGAGATGATGCAGAGAACTGTTCTATAGACTGACCAATTGCCATACCGTTCAGAACATACGCATACTCTGAAGGAATATAGACTCCGCCTGCAACTGTCTGATTTACGTAGATAATGGATACATACGGCACGATATAAAGCTTGTCAGTGACTGGAATATCAAATGTCGCAGAATACATAGACCATTCGTTAAATACACTGCTAGAGAATGTCTCCTTGGTTCCCAACACAGCGTCGCTTAGGTTTGGCTGGGATGCCAAAACATATCCAACCTCTACAGAAGATGTAAACGGGTGAAGTGGCTTTAGATAAAACGAAACTGAGAAGGTGTCAAGGGACTGATCAAGTCCTGAGATTGCTATTGGTGCAGTTGGGTTAGTAAAGAATGAGATTGACTCAAATAGATTAGCATTAGTCGTTATTGCCTTTATCTTTTGCACCAGGCTATTTGGAAATGGTTGACCACTCTTTTCATCGGCTGATGGTGTTGATGTTGGAAAGGTTGACGACCAAGTAACATTTGAAAATGGGGTATTGTATACTGCTGGAAGAAGACCTCTTTGTGTCTCAGTAATAAATGATACGTAATCTACTGCCTCATCTAGTGACCACAAAGATAGTGGGTGTTCTGCAAAAACCTTTTCTGCATAAAGATTAGAGGGAGTAGACATATGTATAGTTTATCATATTAAGCTATTTAAAGGATACCCTTTTAAAGTAGTGTGAAAAATTAACAAGCGAGCCAGGTGTTGAGTTTGTAACAGAAAACATACTTGTGGCCTGAACTGGAGTTGTTGAGGCCAAGACCTCTAGTGATCCAGTATTATTGGTTATCCAGGATGCCTCAGATAGCGATATAGAATGAATGCCTATACTGTAATTACCCATCTTAGTTCCATCTGCTGGTATGGCAAATATTGACGACATTGTTTTAGATGGGCTTAGGTCATACCTAGTAATTGATAATGATATATAGATGTTCCCATCAATAATCTGAACATCTCCAAATTGATTAATGTCTGATGGAGTATGCAAAGAGTCATTAATCTTTCTTTGCCAGGCAATGCTTCCATCTGACAAAGATGCCTTGATAGCTATTATCGTTTGCTTTTGTTGCTCTACAGAATTAAAGCCATTGACAAACATGTATAGCTCATTATTATAAATTCTCATTTTTGCCTGATAACCTAGATTAGAATATGGGTCAGTAGGGTGTTTATATAACCGCTTCCAGAATAATCCACCATTAGTACTTAGCTTTATAACTAAAAGATAGGATGTTCCAGATATTGTATCGTAATAATCCTTAAACATAAGATACACATTGCCAGAAGAATCACATGCCATAGCTGTGGCAGCACCAATTGGATTGTACTGATCTGACCTAAAGTCTTTTGACCACAAAAAACTACCAGAGCTTGAAATCTTAACAACTCTACCATAATTGTATCCAGTCCAGTCATCATAGTATTCTCCACATACATAAATATTATTTGATGGATCCAATGCTATCTGAATGTTTGAACCCTGCTCTCCAGAAGAAGATAGGGTAATGGCTCTTTGCCAGATAATCGTACTAGTAGCTATGTCATACTTAATTAAGTAAAAGGCAGTGTAAATGTATAAAACATTAGATGAGTCAATCGCAATATGAACAGCACCGTAAGTATTTGATGATGTGAGAACTGTTTCTGATTTATAAGTTTTGTCAGTTCCAAAAATATGAAGTCTGAGTCCAGAGTCACCGTTAGTAACAATAGCAATGTCACCATTACTGGTCAAAAGAGCCTGTGAAATTCTAACATACCCTCCATTTGGAAAACGAACAGAAAACATCTGTCCTCCAAATTTTGAAAATTTTGTATAATGTAGCCAAGATCCCCAGCTAGGGATCTCTGTAAGATAAAAATAATTAATATTGTTGTCGTTATCAAAAACAAAAGATCCAGGATATGTATAGCTAGATTCATTAATAGTGAAGAAGTTTGGATAGGTTGGGTTAAGCTGACCCACAATTCCACCTATTTTAGACATTATACAGTTACAGCTCCAACTACAGCGTATACGTTAGTTGCAATACAAATAATACTTGCAGCTTCGTATCTAGATGTAACGGTATAGTTTGTTCCAGCTGTACCCTTACCTTCAAGCGTTACTCCAGATCCAGTTATAACTACAGTACCAGATCCTCTAGTAAATATGTCTACGCTTTGCCCAACCGAAAACCCAGTAGAAGAATTAACTGTTAGTGTAATGGTAGAGGATGAATTTGGTGTTAAAATTTTTCCAGCGTCAGCTGATTGGATTGAGTAGTTTGAAGATATAGAGGATACTGTTTGTGCAAGATTAAAGCTACCTGCAGGCCCCGTTGAGCCTGCTGGACCAGTTGGTCCTGTTGGTCCAATTGGACCAGCGTCGCCCTTTGATGCAAACAGCTCCCAGTCTGCTCCAGGTGCTGTTGGATAATATCCTTCTGAATTACTTAGATTTGGTCCAGTTGCATAGAATACGCTACCATTCCAATAAACCATATCATTTTCTGCATAGGTCTCTAAATCACTAAATGTTCCCATCCAGTTAATAGGAAGCATTACTCCAGATAGAGTTGCTCCTGACATATCTACCGTGCCAGTAAATGTGGGGGACTCAAGTGGTGCCTTATCTGCAATTTCAGCGAGAATAGTAGCTGCAAAGTTCTGATCTTCACCCAGTGCAAGAGCAATCTCATTCAAAGTGTCTAGGGCTGTAGGGGCAGAGTCAACAATAGCTGACTTAATATCATCAAAGTTTAGAAAGTATTTTAGAGCTGTCCAGTTAGATGAGCCATTGCCAACCTTAAACTTTCCAGTATTCGTTTCGAACCCAAATTCACCAGATGCTAGGATTGGATTTGCAGTTGTCCACTCAGTGGCTGTGCCACGACGGACTAGGATTCTTGTATAGGACATATAGTTATTTTACCATAGATTAATTACCATGAATTGTTGGTGTCTCTAGTGGTTGGGAATAGTATCTAAGGTCTGAGAAAGTAACTGGGTTATCGTCCTGAATAAAAAAGTTATCTGCAGCCACATAACAGTTATATTCTTTCTGTAGCCTATTTTGTATAACATCTATTGGAATTCCAGTATTTGAAGATTCCAAAAAGGCTTCTTTTGTTGCTTCCACAAATCTGTCCGTTAGATAAAGTATTGCATGACATCCCAAAGACCTATACAATCTGTAGAAGTTTTCATTTCCTATCTCTCTATCAAATGAGACAAATCCTGGCTTCCATGAGTCAAAGCCATCATACAGATTCTCTGCATCCATTGCAAACTCAATTAGTCCTAGGTGAACTGCATCAGCATCGTCTGGTACATCGATAATAGGCTCGTAGATCATAACCCTAGCATCATCTTCTAGTATTAGTGCTGGCAACTTTTCTATAGAATCTAATGCTTTTAGGTGTGATCTAGCTACCGCCAAAGAGTGGTAAAATCCAAGACCATCTGCAACATACCCAAAGCTATTTTTGTCAGTCAGCATACCTCTGTCAACAGCTGACACCCTTTTTGGCTTTTTAAACCTATAAGACTTTAGGTCTTTTTCTATTCCTGCTGCTCTTTCTGGTTGCCTATCTAAATTAATATAAAAGACATCAACATCAGACATTTTGATTTGCATCTGCAACCCTATACATGTCTACGTTATTAGCAAGTCTTTTGTTTGTTGGGTCTATGCTATATGCCTTTTCTCCAAAAGATAAAGCCTCTGAAAATTTACCAAGATTATAAGATGATATTGCTGCAAGATCATATGGTAAAGATCCCCAAGCAAATTCTTCACAGAGATAGTCAAGTGGTTTTGACTGTATTGCAATAGCAGCCAAAGACAGCTTGTGGCACTCATCCCACTTTTTCTGAGCATATCGAATCATGGCTAGCTCAACCAGTGGCTCACGCCTTCCTGGATCTTCTGCAATTGCTTTTTGGTACCAGTCTGGTGCAGAAGCTGGCTCACACTTTGCAAGATACCTCATAGATGCAGCTCGTTCTGGTTTCCAGGTAGCGGTTGGCAATGCTAGGTGACGCTTAAACTCTTTTGCTGCCTCGTCATTTCTACCGTAGAAGAACAGCTCTCTAGCATAATAATATGCGTTTCTATCGTTATAGGGATCCTCTTGCACAGACATTTTCAGTAGTGGCAAGTACTGAGACCTACTCTTTGTTGTATCTGGATGATGATGAGTTTCAATACCGTCAACAAATTCGGAAACTTCTGGTATTCCGTAAGCAGCAACTGTCTCGTGAACTGGGTGCTTCCAACGATAGCCATGCCTAGCATGAATATGATCATAGGCAAACTCTAACCCTGGTGTGCCATCCTCTTTCCAAGACCATACATGCTTATACTTTGGCCTAGTAACCCCACGACTCCACGCATCTTCTAGTGGCTTTCTCCAACCAGGAGTTAGGACCTCGTCCATGTCTAATGAGACACAAAGGTCTATATCTTTTGGCAACAATGCCAGTGCTGCGTTTCTAGCATCGTCAAATCTCCATGGCGATATATTAATTGACACAACGTTAATACCTAGCTTTTGAGCAAGCCTTGCTGTATTATCCACAGACCCAGTATCAGCTATCAGTAGGTAGTCTGCATCTTTAGCTGACTCGTACCATCTTTTTACAAACTGTTCTTCATTTAAAGCAATAGTGTAAACTGCAATCTTGACTGACATTACTCTCCCTTAGGGATATTATATGGCCAATCACCAAATATGTCAAGTTTCCATCTGTCTGGAAATGAGTCATCTTTGATAGATTTTGCAGTAAACATACTTATTCCAGAATAACGTTGATATGACTCAATAGCCTGTAGGTTATCTGGATTTGATATAAAGTCAAAATAATTTTTGGTTGCCAGCCTTTGCTGGTTACCCATATCAACGTTCATAAATGCCATAACAATATTTCTTCTTTTGTATACCTTGTTAATTTCCTCATTGTCTCCATGGTCAGCATATAGATGCTTTACCTGGGCATCTTTTACGTTTGGAAATACTAGAGAAAATCCTAATCTCATTAGCCTAATTGTCTGCAAAAGCTCTTCTTCAAAAAATATTTCTCTTTCAGTAATTGATAGATTGTTTGCAAAATCCCTATCTCCAAATGCAAAGTTGGCATTGAACTTAAATGATGGTACAAATTTATCTGGCAGCTCTCTGGCATTGCGAGATTTTGATACGGCCCAGGCAGGTATGATATCATTTCTGACACCCTTATCTACAAAGGTTGGATAAAGGAATCCTAGCTTGTTGATATCACCAGGAATGTTGTCTTCTTCAGAAGTAAACCTGTTGCCATTACCATCAATATAGTACTTTCCAGCATATGCTGTTAAAATAACCTTTTCAGAACCAATCTCTGTCTTAGCATCACGCAATAGGGATATCAGATCTGAGTCCCAACCTTGTGTAAACATAGAGTGTGAGTCTATCTGTAAAAAGTAGTCTTCTTGTGAGTACATTGAGGCTGCTTTTAATCTACCCCTGCCAACACCTATCAAATTTTTCTCATTTGACTTTTTAATTTTTGTGTACATTAGTCTAATGTTATTTGGATAATCACTCTTAATCTTTTTAACAACACTCAATAGTTTTTTATCAGATGCCATGACAGACACTCCAAGGATAACTCTTTCTGGAATAGATGCTGACTGAATTGCGTTAATAATAGTTTTTGGCAACTCTTTGTCGTCTAAGGATGCCACTGATACAAAGATAGTCTCCACTATCTGAACACCTTCTTTATCCAACTATTTCTCTTATAGTATGCCAACGGTGCATCCAAATGCTTGTGCTCCTCTAGGAAGACATATGGCTTTGTTGGATCATCAATTATCTTGCTATCCCAGGAGTCCCTTTTAAACGGTATAGCCTGAATTATTGGTGTACCTGCAGGAATCTTACCATCAAAATCTTTTCTCATAAAGAATGGGAAATTAATAACTAGTGGATGCTTGTCAGTGTCTACGATTCCAGTAAAAGACTTAAACGGTAGGTCTTCTCTATCCAATGGGTGAATAAAGAGAGTGCTATATCCTTTTGGAGTTTTGATGTGCCAATAATTAATCCACTTATGTGGCTGTGGATCAAACTCGTCTGGCAACACAACATTCTCTGTCTGAACCGAAAGATGATCAGAGTTAATCTTTAGTGCACTGTTTGATATGATCTCTTTGCTTTCATTGTTATACCAAACATCTGCAGTCAACGTAAAAATATATCCAGATGTTAGAGCATCTAAAACTGGAATACACTTCTTTAGTGTCTCTGTTCCATCTTTTACACCTGGCATAGTGCGATACCAGTCTGGAACCATCCTGCTAGCAGGAATTGGCTTTGAAATCTCAAACTCTGGGTGCTGAGAATGGAACGTAATTGTTTTACTTCTTAGTGCCATCATTTTCCTTAAGGTTGAATACTTGCGGATCAAGGTTTAGTTCTGGTACTGGCTGAATAAATCCATTGTCATACTTCCAACCAATCTGTGGCTGCACCAGCTCTGGATCAAAGCTTACAAATTTTGGTTGTGCCTGAAGAACTATGGCCATCTTTTGCTGAACCCTCATAATATCTACTACTTCATCATCCACAATAATTGCAAAGGTATAGATATTGTCCCATCTCTGCATATTAGGCATACCGTTTTTAGGATCTGAGATTGGCATCTTTTTATAACCAACCTTGTCAAGCCATATAGAGAATGCTCTTTTCAAAAGGTCTAAAGTAGACAATTTCTGAACTACATCTGGGACCTGTATGACTAAACGTTTTTCTGGTCTATTCTTTTTTACCTTCATTAGTTAAAATCTTTCTTTGCCCATGCAAATTTTTTGTAAGGTGTCTTATCATCATTCTTCCTCACCAAACTTGCCTGAATAACTACCTTGTCGATCAGGCCATCTGTATCGTCAACCATCATCCAGGAGGAACGTTTGATTGGAATTATCTGTGCATATGGAGTTCCTGCATAAATCGTTCCCTCAAAGCCTTCCTTTAGGAAGAATGGGATATTGCCAGCAGCATTAAACTTATCGCTGTCGATTATTCCGCTGGTAATCGTAAATGGTAGGTCGTGTCTATTAAGCGGCTGAACAACAAGAGTAGACCATCCCCTTGGTGTCTTCCATCCCCAGAATCCAGCAAAAGCTAAGTGATTTGGATAGTGTCCTGGTGGCCTAGGCATTGTTTCACCAAGCTGCTTTGGTCTTTCAGATATGAATCCTGCAAGCTTTTCTGGCCCATTCCAGCTAAATCTTGGATTACCATCACCATCTCTAGTTACATAAATGTCAACTGGTATAGTCAATGCATACCCTGCAATCATGGTATCCATAAATGGCATACACTTCTTTAGTCCGTTTTGCTCTTCGTGATGTGGGGAATTTGGATCTACAAATGTGCTCTCAGCTTGCTTATACCATTCTGGAATTAGCTTTTTGATTGGTGTTGGCTTGCCAAGCCCCCTAAGGTCTTCCGCTTCAGTCACAAATCTAATTATTTTCATACTCACCCTATCTCTATAGTAATTATACCATAGGGGTTAATTAATTGATAGATATCTCGTCAATGGTGTAGCCTTGGCTATAGCTAGATGGGTTTACAGATATTCCAAATCTAGGCTGTACGACAGCTCCAGTAGCTGTATAAACAATGTCGGAACCTATCTGTGTTACCTGATTAGTATCAGAATATGCCTTTACGGTTACCTGGTTTCCAGCGGTAGAAACCTTTAATGATTGAACAATGCCAGAAACTAGCTGTGAAGTAACAGTAGATATGACGTTATTTACTGACTTGAAGAATCTGACGTATTGTGGATAACATGTCTGACAACTTTGGTATGGTCCTGCGTATGCTACCTCAGTATTATAATTTGTTCCAGAGGCATAATAAGTATAAGAATTATCGTAAGTGGAGTATCCACTTGCACAATAGTAGTTGCAAACATTGTAATAATATGCGAATGAATACTGTGGGTTACCACCATAAGTTCCACAATAGTAGTTACCCTTGCAGTTTCCAGCAGCGTTATATCCAAAGCAGCAGTAGTATGCTACTGTTGGATTATAACTGTTAATCTGAACCTGCTGAGAACAAGTTGTAAAGCCATAGTTGCAGACAGTTCCAGTATTACCCTGAACAAAAACAGGATATGTAAAGTTATATGGTGCATTGTAATAATAAGTATTGTAATAGTTTGTACAGTTACAATTTTCTGGATCTTGTGCAATAGACACTGACCACCAGTTACCTGCGTCAGTTACCCATAGAGAGGCACCTGCTCCTTGTGAAATACCCTTGAGGTCAATAGTAACGTCAGATGAACCTGTGCCTACTGCAGCCAAAGAATAGTCTGAGCTATTTGCACTAGCCTTATTGCTAGCTATACCAAAGCTATTTCTGTATACCGTCCATGGAATACCACTTGATGATGTTCCAAGAGTAGAGCTGTCTGCACGATCAAAGGTATCCTTAAAGCTTTTCACAAACGAAGCTACTACAGCTCTAAATATATCTCTCATTATGCAGTCGCATCTCCAGATACCAACCACTCATCTGTGCCCATCTTTACGATAGCAATAACTGAATGCTGTGTTCTTGTCTTTTTACCAAATGTAAAGTTTACGGTTACTCCAGTATCTCCAGCAATGGTTAGCTGACCAGTGCCGCTTTGAGTAAATGTTATACCAGTTCCTACCTCAAAAGGCACTGCGGCATTGGTAGGAATTGTAATAGTTACTGCACTAGAAGATGTTGTCTTAATTAGATCATGAGCGTCTGTTATTGCAAGAGTATAGGTTGTTCCAGATACCGTATTCACTGATACCGCCAATGGTGCCATTGGGCCAGTTGGACCAGTGTTACCCTGTGGTCCCGTTGGACCTGTGGCTCCGTCAATACCATTGGTACCATCAATACCGTCTATTCCGTCTACTCCTGCAGGACCTGTTGGTCCAATTGGTCCCTGTGGGCCAGTAGGACCTGTTGGGCCAATGCTAGATGTAGAGGTAAACTGAATAAAGTTGATTGGGTCTGTTCCAACTACATATGTTGATG